>Ga0131853_10016316_pt1 | contig 13554 bp, 9 predicted proteins | sample TergutLab28metaG_FD_92764 | JGI IMG/M metagenome (GOLD analysis project Ga0131853, IMG submission 92764) | Labiotermes labralis P1 segment gut microbial communities from Petit-Saut dam, French Guiana - Lab288 P1 (version 2) (version 2) | ecosystem: Host-associated > Arthropoda: Insects >... | reverse complement strand
TGCAAGCAGCAATGAAGGAATTGGAGCAAGAATCGTGTCACGAAGGGTATTGGTATAGAATCCGCGAAGCGTTAATAATCCTGCTTTGTGGTTTACTCTGCCAACAAAAAACTATAAGCGAAATCCACGAATGGACAGAAGCATCCCCAACGCAATCATTTCTTGCGGATGAATTCGGAATCACACGAATTCCATGTAGGGCACAGTTTTATAATATATTAGGCTGTATAAATGCAGAAAGGTTTAACTATCATTTTACGAAGTGGGTAAAAACCCTTCTGCCGGCAACCTTATCAGGAAAAACTGTAGCCATAGACGGAAAAACAATCTGCTCAACCGACAAGCTGACCGGTGACGGAAGCGTTCCTCACATAGCAAGCGCAATCGTATCAGAATACGGGTTAGTAATCGGTTCGCAAGAATGTGGAACAAGAACAGGCGAAATCACGGCGTTCCGTGATTTAATAGAAATGTTGGAAATACAAGGTGCCGTCGTAGTTGCCGACGCGTTGCATTGCAACCAAAAGTCAGCTGAAGCGGTAGTGGATGCAGGTGCTGATTACTTGTTTGTAATCAAGGACAATGTGCCAAAAGTAAAGGCAGATATCGAACTATATATACAAGAAGAAGCTGTTGGAACCTTCACAACGGTAGAAAAGAATGGCGGTCGCATAGAGAGACGCATAGCATATGCCTCCGGCGATGTTGAATGGCTTGACGGACGCGAAAACTTCAAGAACCTGTCCTGTATCGGCGCGATTCACAGGCAGTACTTTTTGTCTTGACAGGGTGACCCAGTAAACATTATACTCGGATTGAATGTAACACCCACTTATAATTATCTACAGTCGCAAGCCCATGCACAATTTTTTCCTTATATCAAGTCCGTTTGGAAGGATGTTGTGAATTATGTTAGATTTATATGAAAAGTATTCAGAATGCTATAAACTTTGTGATGAAGGCAGGGCGGCTCTGCTTAACGCGGCGCAGAAAATTTGTTCGGACGAAAAATTATGTGCGCAAGCTATGGATATAAAAAACAGACTTGTAAACTCGCCTTATAATTTTGAAGAAAACGGTGAATTTAGGGTAATGGATGCTTCATTTGGAGCGTTTGTTTGTACAATAGCCATAGAGGAAATGGAAAAATTTTATTTGTCGAAAGGGATTCCCCTTGAAATTTTCCTTGCTACCATTGGTGATTTAGGCATTTGGATTAATCATCATTATAACTGTTTTGGGGAATGGGGACTTTCGTCATTCGGCTGGTTTCGCTTGCATTTTCAAGGGAAAATATTCCAGTTGGGGCGGTTGCAATTTGAAATTGCTCGTATTGATGAAATTTTGAGGCCGGATACTGATGCCGGATTGAATTTGAGTTTCGGGGATGATTTTTTGGATGTTCATATTCCGCGCGGTAGACGGCTGGATGAACAGGCTTGTTTTGATTCTTTTGAACAAGCTAAAGTGTTTTTTTCGCAATATTTAAATGAGTATGAGTTTAAAGCTTTTGTGTGCTATACATGGCTGTTTGACCCTTGTTTTAAGGATTTATTGCCTTGTGACAGTAATATTTTAAAGTTTCAACGGATGTTTAATATTTATAAATACGATAAGGAAAGTTACAGCGGATTGAAATATATTTTTAATAATGTTACCAAGGATAATATTGCCGATGCGCCCAAGGATACGGCGCTTCGGAAGGCTACTGCCGAACATATTTTAAATGGGGGGATTATGCGTAAGGGAGCGGGGTATCGGATGATTTGAGGTTATATCAAGTCCGATTGGTCGTTTAGGAATACTTTGCTCGACCGCATAAATCGTGCTTGTTTAAAGGGCGGACCAAAAGGCCGCCCTATTCGATAGTTACCAAATAGTGTTTATATCATATTTCAAAACATTTTCATCAACAGTCATAACTGTCATGTTCTCTGCCGATGCCTGCGCTATAAGCATGCGGTCAAACGGGTCGTGATGAACAAAAGGTAATTTTATAATATTTACAATGTGTGCCGGAGATATGTCAAGCAAGACAAACTCATTTTTGTAAATAGTTTCGATAAAGCGCTCAATACCACCCTCAAACTCTAATTTCCCCGTACTCAGCTTTATCGCCATCTCCCACACAGAGGCAATGCTTACATAAATATTATTATCAAGATTGTAAATGGCATCTAAGGCTGTTTTAGATAACCGTTTATCGCCCTCAAAAAACCATATAACTGCATGAGTATCCAGTATTATGTCCATTACATATACTCCTCAAAGTCCTCTAAAGGCTCAAACCAATCATGACCTTCAACCTCTTTAATTTTGCCTTTCATGCAGCCAAATTGAGGCGGATTGCGTCTTGTTTTTTGGCTTACTACTTCAAATGGCAGACCGTTTTTTCTGATTGCTTGTCTTAGAAAGATATTTACAGCAGTAGATATATCCATGCCCAATGAAGAAAATAAATCTTGGGATTGACGCTTCACAGTTTCATCTACGCGTACATTAACATTTGCGTTAGTTCTTGCACCAGCCGGCATAATAACAGCTCCCTTCTTAACTAACTTATCCTTACCATTATTGTAACACGTTATGCACACGTTGTCAAAATGCTTGCAAAAATTGACTTCTCCTGAAACTGTCTGAAGCATGCGAAAATGTTGCGGAAGGAGGGAGCATTTTCGCATGCAGGAACGAGTTTCCGGAGAAGTCTAATATAGATTACCCCTCTCATCTGTAAAAACTAGTGGTGTAACTAAGCGCAGTATGTTATCATAGCCACATTCAGATATGAAAGGGTGTATGCAAGTGAAAAAAGTCTACAAACTATGGTACGACAAACCAGCCCCAAACAGAGGCAAAGTGGCAAGCACCTGGGCCAGCCATTGGTCCAAAGAAAAAGATCCCGACTGGGAAGAATGGTCCCTACCCCTTGGCGGCGGGCATTTTGGGCTAAACATCTTTGGCAGGACAGACACAGAACGCATCCAAGTCACAGATGTTAGCCTGGCAAACCCATACCCAAGCGGCGTAAACAACTTTGCAGAAATATCTATCGACATAAATCATCCAGAGCATGAAATCAAAAACTACACACGCGACCTTGTACTAAACGATTCTACGGCGCACGCAAAGTACGATTACCAAGGCGTAACATACGAACGGGAATACTTTACATCCTACCCCGATGCTGTGGCGGCGGTTAAGTTCACTGCATCCGAAAAAGGTAAAATTACATTTACATTGCGTGCAGAAACACCCTTTCTAATCCCATTTGGCATGGAACCATTCGGCGGCGAAGGCGACATGGGCAAAACAGGCCATGTCAAAGCGGACGGCGATACCATAACACTTAAAGGCGAAATGGAGCACTACGGCATTTTATATGAAGGCCAAATTAAAGTTATAATCGAAGGCGGCGTGTTGAAACACAGCTACGACAAACTTTTTGTAGAAGCTGCCAATAGCGCGGTTATCCTGCTTGCGGCAGGCACAAACTATGAAATAAGCGAGAAAAATTACTTTGGCGACAGGCTGGACAGGCTAAAAGGCAACCCGCACCCACACGAGCGCATTACCGCAACAATGGAAAAAGCCACTCAGCTTGGTTACGACGAATTGCGTAAACGCCATGTGGCGGACTATAGCAATTTCTTCGACAGGGTATATTTCGACATTGGCGGCAAATTGTCAGATGTACCAACAGACCGCATGCTGCAAAACTACAAAGACGGCAAGCACGACCCGTATTTGGAGGAAGTATATTTCCAATATGGCCGCTATCTGCTTATTTCTTCTTCCAGGAAAGGCACATTACCCGGCAACTTGCAAGGGCTTTGGAACCAGTACGGCATTTCGCCATGGAGCGCGGGCTACTGGCACAACATTAATATTCAAATGAACTACTGGCCCGCATTTACCACCAACCTTGCAGAAATGTTCGAGTCCTATGCCGACATGAACAAGGCCATGTACAAACTGGCGCTACAAAACGCCGATAAATATGTAGGGCATTTAAGCGAAGCTTATACCGATGTTGAGTACGTAGTGCCGCTTGAAGAACCCGGCAAAAACGGCTGGGCAGTTGGCACCGGCGGCGGCCCGTTCCGTCAAAACGGGCCATGGCCGGGCGGGCATTCTGGCCCGGGTACCAGCGCACTTACCGCAAAAATGTTTTGGGATTATTACGACTATACCCGCGATACAGAGAAACTGGAAAAAGTCTGTTACCCAATACTTTCCGGCGTGGCAAAATTCTTGGCCAAATCGCTTATCGAAAAAGACGGCATATTGCAGATACACCCATCTGCATCGCCGGAAAACCGCCTGCCAAGCGACAGCACTGTCTTTAACAGCTCGCACAGCGAAAACAGGCGTTATAACGGCCCGCACTACCAAACCACGGGTTGCACATTCGACCAGCAGATGACCTACGAAAACCACAAGGACACAATAGCTGCCGCAGAAATATTGGGCATAGATGACGAAACTGTACGCATTGCCAAGGCGCAGCTAAACAGGCTAGACCCTGTGGTTATCGGTGATTCCGGTCAAATAAAAGAATACCGTGAAGAAAATAAATATGGCGAAATTGGCGACCCGCATCACCGTCACATTTCCCAGCTTAAATCTTTATTCCCTGGGCAATTAATAACCAGCGATACTCCAGACTGGGTAGAGGCCGCAAAAGTGACCCTTCGCAGCAGGGGCGACAAGTCCACAGGCTGGGCCATGGCGCACAGGATGCTGTGCTGGGCAAGGGTAAAAGACGGGCAGCGCGCATACGAATTATATCAAACACTGCTTAAAGTGGGTACCCTCACAAACCTTTGGGACACTCACCCGCCATTCCAGATAGACGGCAACTACGGCGGCACCGCAGGCGTATCCGAAATGATGCTGCAAAGCAACGGTAACGTAATGGAGCCTTTGGCCGCCATCCCCGAAAGCTGGAAAACAGGAAGCTATAGCGGCTTGGTAGCCCGCGGCAACTTTGTAGTAGACTGTGACTGGGAAAATTCTAAGCTAAAGAAAATGACAATAACTGCCCGCGTAGGCGGCAACTGTCAAATTCGCTACCCAGGCATCACCGGCGCAACCATAACTGACGCAAATGGCAAGCCTGTAAACGTTACACAGGCTGGCAACGATGTTTCCATGGAAACGGTTAAAGGCGGCGTTTACACGGTTAGTATGTAAATAAGTAAATATGAAAACACCCTCTGTCCGTTTTGTACGGCGCTATGTATAGGACAAGCAGCCAGAGGGTGTTTTTTTTGACTAGGGTATGTCGACACACCCTAGGGAGCACGGGTTTTTCGGAAATTCAACAACAACTTGTGCCTTTATGGTGTGTCGCTTCTTTTTGCCAGGTATTGAAAACGTACCATCTTTAATGAGGACATCTTATGTGCCTATGTCTTTTTCCTCGTTGGCCATTACACGGCCGCTGTTTATCAAAACAACAAAGGCCTCCAAACCGTGCAAAAGCACCCCGGTAATTGGCGTAATAATTCCAGCGGCGGCAAGAAATATCATAAAAAAGCTTATCGAAAAGGCTAAAACAATATTTTGATAAATGATGCCTTTTGTTTTCTTGGCCAGCCTAATAACATATGGGATATTGGCAAGGTTATTGTTCATCAAAGCAATATCTGCACTTTGAATTGCTGTGTCCGAACCCATAGCTCCCATGGCTATACCTGTATGCGCTTTCGAAAGAGCCAGCGCATCGTTAATGCCATCTCCAATGACTGTAACGATATGCTCCTCCATCATTCTCTCAACATGTTCAAGTTTTTGTTCGGGCAGTAATTCGTATTGCATTTCGTCAATGCCCACTTCGGTTTGTATCCGCTCTGCGGTTTTTAAGCGGTCGCCCGTTAGCAAACATGTTTTTGCTACGCCAATGCTTTTCAACTCGTCTATTGTTTGCTTTGCATCTTCGCGGGGGGTATCTTTGAATATAACGCAGCCCAGCATTTTACCATTTTTTACGACCCAGTTGCATGTGCCGGTATCTTCGTATTTATCAGAAATTTCAAACCCTAAAGAGCGCATCCACCTATAACTGCCCAGGTAAATTACGGTATCACCTTTTTTGCCTTCAATTCCTTTGCCGATATGCTCCTTAATTTCATAGTCTTTGTCAAATTCCTTGTTTTCGCATAGCGAAATAATGGACTTTGATATCGGGTGCAGCGATGCATGGGCAACAGAGGCGGCTGTGGTAATAAGTTCGTCAAAATTGGCGGCGCTATCTAAATGAAAGCTACTGGCTTCAAGGATACCGTTTGTCACGGTTCCTGTTTTGTCAAAGACAATGTAATCTGTTTCTGCCAAGTGCTCTAAAAAGGTAGAGTTTTTTATTAAAATTCCCCTTTTGGTTGCGGCAGCCAGTGCTGCAATGGTTGGGGCAGAACTTATAAGCACATGTCCGCATGGGTAACTGGCAACAAGTACAGCCACAGCCCTTGTTATATCTTGCGTAAAAAGCCAAGCCAAAAACGCAATAACAAGCGTAAGCGAAATATAGTAGAACATAAACGTGTCTACTATTTTTGCTTCCGGGATTGTAATATGCTCCGAATCTTCAAGCAATTTAACTATTTTTTGGAAAGACGTATCGGTATATTCCTTTGTGACCTTGACCTGGATACTGCCGTCTATGTTTAACGTACCGGCAAAAACAGGGTCGTTTACGTCCACTGTTATGGGAACAGATTCCCCTGTTAGCGATTTTTGGTCTATGCTTGAAATGCCCCAAATAACATCGCCGTCAACAGGCAGCGACATGCCGGGGCGTATAACAATAATGTCGCCGCATTTTAAATCCTTGGCATCAACTGTAATTTCTTCCCCGTCTTTTAACATAATTGCGGAGTCTGCTTGCATCTTTTTTAAGCCCTCTATTGCATCACGCCCGCCCATTATGCTTTTTTCCTCAAGCAAATGCACAAAACCTAAGACAATGGGGATGAAAATGGCAAGAAAAAACTCGCCGCTTAAAGCCGATATAATTATAGCAACAGAAACAAGTATTTCTATTGCAGACTCTACATGGCGGGAAATAAGCCCGCGTACGGCGGTAATAAACACAGGTATGCCAATAATTAAAATGCCCGCCACGTAAATTATGGCATGAACAATTTCCTGCTCTGGGAAAAGCCTGCCATAAATTAACGCCGCAAAAAGGCATACTATTGCCCCGGAAAGGCATAGAATTGTGCGCTGAAATTTTCGTTTATCTTTGTCCGAGAGGTACTCTTTATTTGCTTCTATAATATAATCCGGGTTGTCTGTATTCACAAGATGCCTCCTACGGTAAAACAATGATAGGTGTTTCGCTGCCATCGGGGAAAATTATTGTATTGCCCGAGTTTGCAATAATTGCGGCAATACGTTGCCTAAATACGCTAGATATTATAATTTCCGGGTTTGCGGTAAATTGGTCGTATAAACCGTCAAATTCCGCTATTTCGTTGTGTGCTATGGTTAGCCTGTGGTTTTGCTCGCTAATAGTAGTTTGTATAATTGAGCTGGCAATGGCTTCTGCATTCAGGGTGCGGCTTTGCGCTTGCTCGCGTGCTTGCTGAATCGTGGTTTCCCTGCGAATAGCTGCGCTTCTTACTTCTTCAAAATACGCTCTTGTTTCTACAGGGGGCACAATATCGGTTAGCTCTACGCTTGTAATGGCAACACCGATGCCCATGTCGTCAAGGGTGCGTTGCGAATTGCGCAATATTTGCGCAGCAAGCTGTGCCCTGCCTGCTGTAAGCACATGATCTATATGCATTGTGGTAACTGTGCGGGTAAGCTCACCACTTACAATGCCGTCAATCATGTCTGCGGCATTGCTACTGAAAAGTGCATATTGTGTTGGTTCAGATATTTGATAGCGCACGGTTGCCCGTATCAAAACTATATTGTTGTCGCCGGTTAACAGGTATCCATTGTCTGCAATGCTGTATGGAATCCTGCCGCTTACATAATGGGTTGTAATTTCCCTTTCGTGAACGGTGTGTATCGGTACTCGAATAACCTCATCTATAAAAAACGGAAATGCAAAGTGCAGCCCCGGCTCCCTTATTTGTTCCTGCGGCGTATTACCGACTAGCCTGCCGAAACGCAGCACCACTGCTACTTCGTTACTTTCGACGGTGTATAAACCCGAAAGAATAACAAGCACAGCCGCAAAAACCATAACGCCCTTAAAATATTTGATAATATATTCCAATATTTGTGAAAACGACTGAAAGCTCTTGTTATTCACCTGTGCCACCCCCGGCCGGCTCGCCCCCGGTTATGATACCAAATGGAGATTCGCTTGCGCGCATGATGATAGTCGTGTCTTGGTTTACAGAATTTTCTAATGCGATCAGATTTTTTAAGAATGTGAACAGTTCCGGGTTTCTGTCATAGGCTTCGCCAAATATTTCCGCAACCAGCCGTTCTGTTTCTGCATCAATTTCCGATGCTTCGAACATGCCCCGGGCAATAATCTCGGTGGCTCTGGCGTTTGCTTCACTTACTATTATGGAAGCATCACGCTCGCCCTCGGCCAGGTACTGGGAAACATACCTTTGCCTGTCTGCAATCATCTGGTTAAAAACGCTTTGGATGTTAGCATCCGGCAGCGCAATACGCTTGATTCTTACTGTTTGAACTTCTATACCAAAATTGCGCATAGCAGAATCTGCGACGATTTGCTCTATAGCCAAACTAATTTCGTCAAGCCTTATATCGTCTGCGTTTGTAGACACCAGTGATGCAAGCCTAAAGTTGCCCAGTACACCGTTTTTTGTATTGGCCACAAGGTCGTTTAAATGCCGTTGTGCAATGGTATAGTCGCCAACGCTGGTGTGAAACCTTTCCATGTCGCCTATACGCCATACAATGTATGTTTGCAGGGTAATGTTAATCATGTCGTTTGTTAGGGTTTCGATATAACCGGAGTCCATATATTGGTTTCTTGTATCGTAAGTTATGATATTGTCTATAGGCCATGGCAACCTAAAGTGCATCCCGGCTTCAGTATGCACATTGGTTATGCGCCCAAAACGGGAAACGATTGCGCCAGAACCTTCCCTTAAAGTAAAGGTAAAGCCTGCGGTACCTATTATTAATGCAAAAACCAACACGAACAACCATTTAAAAATTCTATTCATAATTTGATTCCCTCCTAATACGACCAAGGATTAACTGCGCTTATCTGCCTAAGAACGGCATTGGATATGCCATCTTCCATCTCCGGCGAAAACACATACACAACACTTCTGCCAACAACTATTTCAAATGTATCCATGGTTCGAACAAACCTAAAGCTTTCCGGGTTTATCATATATGCCCCTATTGCGGCGTTGAAGACCGCCATTTCTCCTTGGGCGCCGCTGACCCTGCTGTATTGTCTGGCATTGGCATCGTTAACGGCGGTGGTACTTTGCTGCTCTGCATTAATTAGCATTCTTGCGGCTCGTGTTTCTGCATTTGTAATAATCGTGTTTCTTTCAAGCGAAGCAGTCACAACCCTTTGGTAAACATCCGCAACTTCAATAGGAGGACGAATGCTTTCGATAATAACCTCTACCACAGAAAGCCCCAATCCCCTGGATGCAGAAAAATGGGAAAGCTCGTCCGATATTGAATCTGACAGCGAGCTTCTGTCTACACTTAGGAAGGCGTCCAGTGTGCTGCTTGCAGTCCTGCGCAGTAAGGCTTCGTAAGCGGCGGCGTATAATATTGCCTCCGAGTTTGCGGAATTTATAATAAACGCGTACAAATCTGAAATATTATAGACAATTGTAATATTTACTGCCACCATTTCGTTGCCGTTACCCAGCAGTAAAACGAATTCTCCACTATTGTGGTGGCTTGTTGCGGCCTCGAACCCAACTTGCATAGCGCTTATGCGGTGGACATCATAAATATCTACTGTGCCAATAGGCCATGGCAGTTTAAAATGAATACCCTCGCCAACTATGGAATCCGGGCTTAGCCTGCCAAACCGGTAAACCGCCGCTTGCTGGTGCGGATGCACGACAAATATGGTGGTGGATATAAACATGATAAAACCAAGGGCAAGAATTAGCCCGGGCAATATTTTTATAGTGTAGGTTATTGTGTAAAGCGATTTAAGGGAGAAGTTTAGTTTTAGGTCGTTTGAATCTAGCAGGTCATTATTATTGCCGCGTAGCTTTGGGATTATTGTATAGTTAAAATCACCCAAAATATTATTTTTTAAAATTGAAAACAGGATGTTAACAGATAACGCGATAATGAGATATACCGAAACGGCGTATATAACTAACCGCGGCACAATAAGGAAATTAACATTAAGCACGGCGGTTGCGGTTATGGCGGCGGCGCAAATTAAAGAGGCATACGAGAATAGTGTAAGCATGTCTTGGGAGGTTTTGTCTCCGGGCAGCGAACCATTATCTTTTCGCATTTTTAGATATATTGCCGCAACACAAGGGAAAATAAGCAGTAGAACCGCATCTAATATACTGTAGCGGTAATATGCGGCGTAGGATAGCGGCAAGGTTGCAAACAGTCTGTATATATTCCAAGTGAGTAACGCCATAAAAAATAAAAGATATTCTGCGATAGATACGCGCAAAGAGGTATCTTTTTTGTTGTTATCCGGTTTTTTAATGTTTTGTTTCTTTATTTCTATTAAGCCGTCCGGGTGGCTTGGCGGGGTGGATTCGGTAGTGTCAATTTCTATTGCTTCTGTTTTTTTAGCTTTTTTATTGGTTTTAAATGCGGCAAGAAATTTTTTGAATTCACTATTTTTTTTCGGTTTTTGCGGTTTGTCCGGGGTAGGGGGTTGTTCGTCGGGTATGTTGTCTTCTTCGGATTTTTCAGATTTTGTTTGTAGTATAAAGTTTGTTTGGACATTAAACCAAACGATTAAGCCAAAAAAAATAGCCATTGTTAGAGTCAACTCTGCCAAGCTTATGAATATAGCGGACTCGCTAACAAAAAAGTGTATAGAGAAAAAGAAAACACTGGCCATTGCCCCTATTGCAAGGGGGAATCTCCGTGCTTTGAACAGTTGTGGCTCTTTGTCATTTTGCATGAAGCTTACTCCTTGTCCCGCATTATTTTTTACGTCAGTTTAGCACAGAATAGCTACAAATACTATCAAAATGTAAGTTGAAAATGAAATGACATATTTTGTCACTTCAAGTATTTGACATACAATTGTAATATAGTATATAATTGTCTCGTACATTAGATAATGTACATGTATAAAACGCATGGAGTTAGCGGAGTGGCCACAATGTGATGGTCTTAAAAAACCGCGTTCACATCAAAAAGGAGGCAACACAATGAGAAGTAAAAGGATTTTGACAGTATTGGCATTACTTATTGTAGCCGCATTGGTATTTGCAGCTTGCACCGGTAATGGCGGCGGAACCGTTGATCCAACAACGACAACACCAGTAACCACTACGACTACCACCACACAACCTGATGCAACAGTGCCTGAACTACCGCCAGAGCCAACATTCCCTGATATGGGCGGCCGTGTAGTCCGTATTTCATCCGGTGCTAACAGTAACTTTGGTTTTATGGGCAGGCTGAACGAAGACAGTACGTTCTACGTTCCCCATCCTGAAACGACGTCAGATTTCCACAGGCTTACTCTGCAATATGAGAACCGTGTACGTGTAGAAGAAGCATTCAACATCGTAATTGAGCCTATAGCTATGGGCGGCGGCGATGCTTTTACGCGTATGACAACCGCTCGCTTGGCAGGCGAAATTTATGCCGACGGTATGAATATGACCACACGTGCTACAATAGACAGCATGTTAAACGATTATATTTATCCGCTAGAGCGTTTGGCTGCAATGCTGCCTGTTGAATTGGATCTTTTTACCAACAATTTCTGGGCTTGGCCTTGCATGGTTCATGCCGGTTATACCTGGAACATGGCCCGTCCACTTCCGCCTATGAACAACCAAGGTATTTTTGTTAACCTAGACATTATCGAAACTTTTGGCGCACCAAACCCCGTGGAACTGTTCGAAAGAGGACAATGGACTTGGGATGCAATGCGCGAGATTATGGAAATGACCACTGCAGACACCACCGGTGACGGCAATATCGACACCTGGGGCATATCCGGCAATATGAATGACGGAATACGCCATTTCTTGGTAGCAAACGATGCATACGTGGTTAACCCGGAAACTTTCCAACTTGCCTATGACTCACCCGAAGCTTTAGCAGCATTGCAATTTATTTATGATATATTTGCAAACGGCTGGTTTATGCCGGGTGACCCGGCAGCTGAAAGCCCTGCAAGGGGAGGCGGAGAAAATACCTTGTCATTTGGTTTAGGTAGAAGCGCACTTGGCATGGCAACTACACCGGGTAATATCAACAACCAAATTGGAGCAGGCTTTGATGCCAATTTATCATGGGTACCATTCCCACTGGGTCCTAACAATACATCCGGTCTTACCGGTGAAAATGGCGGACGCGGCGGCGCAGGCGTACTTCGTGGTGTAGAAGAACCACAATATATTCTTTGGATTCTTGACGAATTGTTCGCATGGCCGGGCGATGAATGGTTTGAAGTAGAAAACCAAGCAGACGTAGAATGGGCAAGACGTTTTATGCCAGACGAAGCCAGCGTGCAAAGACTGTTTAATGCAGGAATAAATGAAAGAGTAAGCGTTCCCGGTAGAGATGCTCAAGCCCGTGTATGTATTGGTTACAGAGCCGGTATCCTTGGCAGCTTCCACCAAAACATGGTAGAATATTGGTTCAGAGGCGAAATGACCGTATCACAAGCTGTGGAATTCTGGCGCGGCGACAGGCAAGCAGCTCTTGACGAGTTCTTTGGTGACTGGTCAGTAAGATAATTATTTATAAGGTCATAAGATAAAGCGCGCTTGCGCGCGCGTTTCGTACAGAGCAATTTCCTATAGCAATATAAAGCGAGTCGGCTTCGGCTCGCTTTTTGTTTTGCTCCATGTTACAAAGCCACAAATTACCACATCAAATTTGTGATTTTTTGTTGTGTTGTGCGATAATGTATGATAGTCTTTCATTAAAGTTTAGTAAATAGCTATGTAATTCTTTAGCTTTTGTTGGCAAGATTACTTTTGCCGGGGGTGATACCTATTAAAGATGATAATTTGCCTATAGGCCAGAAGGTTAAAATCATAAGAGAAGCCAAAGGCGTTTCACAAGAAAAATTGGGGGAAGCTATCTCGTATACTGGCAGTAGGCTTTCTCAGATCGAAAATGAAATAGACCCATGTAGCCCAGATATGTTGTTGTTGATAAAAAAAGCCCTTAATATAGAGAATATGCCACTGTTGGATTCGGAACATGATGGCTTTAAGGATAGGCTGAATCAAGCACATCGCCTGATTGGAGACCGCGAATTTGGAGATGCAAAAAGTATTTTGGATAAATTGGCTCCCATTGCCTATTTAACTTTTGAAGTAGAGTTAAACCACTTATATAGTCTATGCTTATGCAGGTTGTTGATAAATCTTGAGGATATTGAGCCTGCGGAAAAAATTTTGAATACTTTTG
>Ga0131853_10016315_pt1 | contig 13554 bp, 10 predicted proteins | sample TergutLab28metaG_FD_92764 | JGI IMG/M metagenome (GOLD analysis project Ga0131853, IMG submission 92764) | Labiotermes labralis P1 segment gut microbial communities from Petit-Saut dam, French Guiana - Lab288 P1 (version 2) (version 2) | ecosystem: Host-associated > Arthropoda: Insects >... | reverse complement strand
TAATAATAATAATAATAATAATAATAATGTGGTACTTTTAGTACCGTCCTCCGTGACGTTGAGGATGTATACACCATTCCATGCCTCTTTCCGCTACGTAACAATTTACATTGCCGAACTGAGAACAGCCGTTCAACGCGGTTCCAGGCTTTTAAGCTTCCACCGCGCACTGCGATTAATTCACGGTAGACAAGGAACTATACGAGCCATTTAATTCGCTTTAATTCATTTCCGGTGTAGTTCTGCGTATCTTACACATACCGACTATTAATCACATGATGATACTGATGTACGTTACGTTGCAGAAGTTAGATGGAGGCAGTCGACAGTGCTGTCCGGAGTAGCCGTTACCCGACCTAGATAAGAATGTGGTGTCTTCTGGTAAAAAGTACGGCGTTTCCTACCTCATCTGTTCAGTGGAGACAGTATTTGAATTTTGTGGGAGTGTACCGCCTGGCAGGTGTTTCGTCTTTCTTCCGTGGCATTGTTGGCACACGGACAGACTCTTGCCGCCACGACAGCTGCAGTCCTAGGGGAGTGTTTGGGAGGTTATATCCGGTTATTTAAAAAAATGCCAGTGTCAGCTGTCGGTCGTGGCACATGGGGCGTAGCTAAAAGAAATGTGCGTACTGACATTTATAAACGCACTGCGATCTTGGTGCAATACACAGGGGCTTTATAATACATTTTCTTTGTTATTTCGATTAGGACGATACACGCTTTTTTTTCCAGTAATCTGTTTGGGAAGGTACAGTAGTTAGGGTGGCTACAAATTAAATCCTGTGCCATTTGGATGTGACAGAATTGCAGTTAACCCCTTTTATAATTGGGGACCGCGGTAGCACAGTGGTTAAGGTGCTGTGCTACAAATCGGAAGATCGCTGGTTCGATCCCAGCTGGTGTCATTGGATTTTTCATTGACATATAAATCCCTCCGATCGCACAATGGCCCTGGGGTCGACTCAGCCTCTGGCAGAAATGAGTACCAGGAGTATTTCCTGGGGCTAAAGGCGGCAGGTGCGCAACCTACCGCCATCCTGTGCCGTTGTCACGAAATCTGGGAACCTCAGCCTCCTGGAACCCTCTGGGCCTGTTCAGGCCTGTAATGGGATTGCTTTACCTTTTATAATTATTTTTGTTGTCCGTTCATGTTACATAACAAACTACATGGCTACCACAGTGCAGTAGGTCCACGAATACCTTCTGCAATGCAAATTTTAATTTTAGGCTACCTGGAATACGTAAAATTGTCGTTAAGACAAGGGGGAATGGTCGTTTAATCGTATTTGGTACTGCCGCTAATAACCGTGTTTACAGAACCCCCAGTGGAGTAATGGTTAAAAAAGGGTAAAAGTGAATTACACCCAGTAACCTGCTCTGAAGTCCCATAGGGGGAATAGATGTGTTGGTATACTCTTTCTTTAAGCTCGGCGCTAGATGTAGTGGGTGTTCAACGCCACGCCCCGGCCGCTTTACCAACGGGAATGATCCGGTACCCCATTGTACGGTACAGGAGGCTGGGTGGGACCCAGGGCCAGTCTGGACGGATGCGGAAAATCTCACCCCTCACCCGGATTCATTCACCGGACCGTCCAGCCCGTAACCACTACGGTATCCTGACCCACATTGTTAAAAAAAAAAATCACACAGGAAGTACTGAATACGTGCGTCATTTGAGGCTTCCGCCGCGAAGGAGTTGAGATCTGCACTCTTGTGCGATGTTAGACAATGCGTAGAGGGTAACGTATGGTTTCTACAGTCCAGCAAATCACAGTAAACCTCGTTTGAAACCAATGATTATTGTAATGTTTAGATTCTTTCTTTGTGTTCGATTCGACTTCCCGTGCATTGAAGATTAACACGAACTGTCTACTTGTTTGCCCCCCCCCCCTTTTCTTATTAGATGCGACGAGTCGTTCTCAAAATCAACGGGAGAAATGTTTGAAAACGTCAGTGTAAGATATTTCTTGAAAATGATGTACTCGCGCAGCTGCCCTTATGGTTTTCGAAGGTTCATTGCCGTTTTCACAGAAGTCCGCCACTAAACCTTTTTATGGGCTAGCTGAGTCCAATCCACACACACCTGTATTTTTGTACTAACCATTTTCTTGTGGCTTGAATGGTTTTGGTGTTAACACTAATAAGGAGCACATAAAAAACTCATTTGTTGTTGCTTTAATGGTTTATTTTTCTTTATTATTCCTTTTGTTGTTACGGTTACCGTTGGTTACGCTGCCTGCCGCATTTCTGTAGGGGCGCTGCCACCTCGGTCATTTGCGGTTTCATTATTACAGACGGCAGGAAATTAAAGGTAGGATTTTGGGATGATGTGTATTTTCATGTGTTCATATCGAGATCCATCAACATCCATCCAGCGCTTCGTGACTCGAAACGCGCGTGCCGTCTGTTATCACCTCCCCGGTATGATGCCTGTCTTTGTACGTGTATTGTGGAGAGAAAACTGTGCGTATCCTCTGTTTTAGTATTCAAAACATGACATTACCCCCCCCCCACCTCATATTTCGTATTCTGGTTTCGGAATAAATTGCGGGTGTTTTCCTAAATTTCATCTTTTTAAGCTTCGTTGTGTCTGAATCTTTTTGCTGCGAACGCAGTGTGTTTTCTGGGGGTAGACACCTAATTTTTAGCTTTATGCTTCATTGAAAAACACAAATACTCGTAACTAAGCCGAAACATATGTTTCATATGAACTTAAATTTCGCTAGTTGAACAATAAAGGACCAACTTGATGTCACTAGCTATTTTATTTCACTTCTTATGTGCTCAACATGTTTCGGACGTTAATGTATCCATCATCAGTAGCTTGCGATTATGCTGTTGAATTACCACAACGGTTGTTTTGTTCTCGGCCGAGAACAAAACAACCGATGTAATTCAACAGCATAGTCGCAAGCTCCTGATGGTGGATATATTAATGTCCGAAACATGTTGAGCACATAAGAAGTGAAACAAAATAGATAGTGACATCAAGTTGGTCCTTTATTGTTCAACTATTACAATGATGCACGGTCCAATAAACATAAGGTTAAATTTCGCTACTTTGTGGGCCAAAATCGGTTCTGGAATGTCAAGTAGTCTTAATGCCCAATACAGTATTTGCTGTGCCCACTTGCTTTACTGCGTTCCCTAGCTGCTGAGCTGTGTTGTAGGGCAGCGTGTAACGTTCCCAAATCAGCAAGAAAGGGCTTCATACGGAATGCAGACACGTCGACGCTGGTTTTGTTGCTTGATTATGAAACATGCAGAATAAGGTAGCCAAAAAATCTAAGGGGGTATACGCGCCTGTCAGCATGAAATCTGCATCGTTACTGCCATGGCAGAACAATCCAAGTTCGTACGGGAAACTTCAGGTTTTCTCGGGGTGTCTGTGAAGATTCCTCCTATTCACCTTGACGACGAAGGCGGCTGGTTTCCGCGGACCGTACATCTGTCAAGGTACACGGCGTCATATACCAGGAGCCAGTAATCGTCATAATCTTAGTCACGTAATTAGACTTGGACATGATGTGCACACATCATGAAGTCTTCCTCTGTCAATACAGGAATGAGACACAAAAGTCAGCCATAACCTGTCTCAATATATTTAAAGTACGAAAGAAAGGTCCAACAGAATACAAGAGATGGGCACTGTACGTATAACGTAACACTTGGCGCTTTCGAACAACCATCTTTACAATGTAAACGCCACAATGTTTCTGTGTATATTGTTGAGCCACATGTCAACAATGTAAAAATACTGAGTGTTGCACAGGCATGCTTTCCGGCGAATTTATGTCGCTGAGAGCAATTAGACGTATGTACTTGGTTCTAAGTACAAAGTTCCCGATACTTTTGTCCATTTTGAAACAAATTTGGATTTGCCCGACAGATTTTCATGCAAGTCCCCAGTGTTAACTTGCACGGAAATTTGACCAGTAGGAGCCGCGTTGACACATGCAGACGGGTGTGACAAATCTAGTAGATACAGCGCCTAACAATGCAAATCTTTGTTGAAAGTTTAGAGAGAAGTGCTTTGTTATTTAACTTACGCTTCCATTTGTATTTGCCATTATGTCTCTAAGTGCATATATAAACCTGATGTTGGTTGCTCAGGGGTACGACTTTGACTTTTGTATTGGTTTAGCAGGGGAAATCAGAAGTGAAAGTGCAGTCGTGTCTTGTGAGGGCGAGGTGCTTCTGTTATACGAGAGACAGTTTGTATTGTGTTCTGCTGCTGAGCCGTGCTTAAATCTGAGTCTAAAATTGTTAGAAACTGAACATGTAACGGATGTCGACCAATAAAGGTAAAGAACATCCTAGAACAGGATATGAAGGCCCAGAAGGGGAGTAGAGGTATATCTCTACATATCTCTACCCCTTCTTTAACCTCTGCGCTAGGTGGAGGGTGAGTGATCAACACCACGCCCCGGCCTCTTTACCGCAGGGTAAGACCCGGTACCCATTGTACAGAAGGTTGGGTGGTCCTGAGGGCCGGTCTGGACGGTTGCGGAAAATCTAGCCCTCACGGGGGGGGGGGGAATAAAAAACTTGTGCTTTTGGCCGGATGCGCGTGGTTTTTTTTTCTGCAAGCTTCCCTCGGAGGTAACGGAACCCCTCCAACGTGCTTAAGGCCAAAGCTTTACTCCTGCTTAACTACCATTACTTGCATTGCTTGGGTTTCGCGTATCGTGCAGGCAGTGGACTGCGAGTACAACAAAAGATCAATTAGGGGTTTTTTTTTTAAAAAAAGGACATTTTCCTTGTCACTGGAGGCTCGAAACTGTAACGTACTCGAATTTCGAGTACTTCTTACACAACGGTGAAGCAGACACGAAGGTACGTCAAGAATGGCACGCGGCACGCGTCCTACATGCTTTCTCCTCACCCCAACCGCCCAGTCATTGTGACTTCCATTTTTCATTCTCCCATTCCAAAAAGACATGTCGCTTCCCCAGAAAAGAACTGCAACGGTGAGATATCCCAAACGTTCTTCTGGTGAGTTAGCGGAGGAAGTCGACAGACTGCCTACTTTGGAACCAGGAAGAGCCTTTCTCAGGTTGCGCGAGGGATGATAATGGTTATCACTGCTATCTTTGTGATGTAGCCAGTTAGACCAAGCCTTTGCCTTCCAAGTGGGAAGTTATCGCCTACCAAGTCGAAACGAATATTACAGCTTCATCCACTGAGCAGGCTGGTTCACAATGCACTTGCGGTATTAGGTTCACTGTGGCAACGCTATTGGTCTGACACCGTACATGGTCAAATTTAAAGAATCCTCGTAGGTTTTAAAAGGTTACCTCGAATAAAATAATTTTGTAATACATTAACTGTACAATGTTAATGGGTATTCAGTTACATGCGAGTTTTCAGGCTCTCGCAGCAGTTTATTTGATGCCTTCGCTGTTCCAGCATTTTTCGCAACGTATTTTGGTAGTTGTTTACCGACGTTTCGGGACAAATTATCTGTCCTATCTCCAGGGGTCAAACGAAGAAAAAACGCATGTATTTGCATGCGAAAACGGCATATCAGAATTACGTCAGCAAGTCACTACAATCACAGAAGAATTTCCTTTTGGACTACCTGGTCGTTGAAGACAGGACCAACAGCGTCGGTAAACAACTACCGACACACGTTGCTTTGAACCGTAGGAAAAACTAAGGCCCGATCAATTAAAGTTGGCAGCTCTCGGTGTATGAGGCAGTTCTTGTATTGTGACACAACAACACAGATCAGAATTACTTCAGAAAGAAACTAAAATCACAACATATCTTATGTATATTGGACCGTGCATCATTGTGATAGTTGAAGAATAAGAGACCAATTTGATGTCACTATTTATTAAGTTTCATTTCACTTCTTCTATGCTCAACATGTTTCGGACATTAATACATCCATCATCAGTAGCCTGCGACTTTTCTATTGTATCACCACATTTGTCGTGTGTTGTTGTTTCGATGTGTGGCTGGGTCGGGGTGGTATCCGTGTAGCAGGCTTCAGCCTGATGATGGATATATTAATGTCCGAAACATGTTGAGCATAGAAGAAGTGAAATAAAACTTAATAAATAGCGACATCAAGTTGGTCTCTTATTCTTCAACAACATATCTTATTTGGGGAATGGTTGGTACCTTTCTCCTAAGAATATATGCTCCCATCGCGTGTTTGAAAACTTGGAGATTGTGGCACTTAGAACTACACATTGCAACGAAAAACATCTACTATAAATACAACAGTCCATTTTCTTTCTAACCATCCCATGGAACATAAAATGGCAGCTTATAGATTTTTCCTCCATCGAAAGCCTTCTCTCCCACTTTTCCCATCACGACAACAAAACGAAAGGAATACAGTTCAAAAAATTGCCAGATCTAATGGTTTCCCCATCTCACCTACCCAGAGCATAAATTCCCGTATCGAACACACACTTCAACATCCTAATTCGATAGATTCCACACCCCAAACTAAAATCTGAACATCCTTTACTTACCATAGCTCTTTGATACGAACAGTTAGCAATTCGTTGAAACATACTAAACTCCATATGACATTCCGCGCTACAAACACCATATTTAATATTCGTATACCAAAATCTCACCGAAACAAAGAAGATGCTTATAGTGGTATCTACAGTCTATGATGTTCTACATGCCAGGCTTAATATGTGGGACAAACTTGTCGCAGCCTCAAACAAAGATATCTCGAACATACTCGGCACATAAAATAAAATAACCCACAATCTGCATATGCCTTACACGTCATACAAAACATACATGAATACGAATCACTCCAAGATAGTATGGCCCTGTTACAACACGCCAGTAAAGGGGTACACATGTACAACTTAAAAAAAAAAAACTCATCTCATGAACCGGTTCTGCACTACTGTAACGTATTTTATAATATCTACGAAAACATTTTGTGGACAAATTTTGATATACTTAATAATCCACCCATATTTTTATATATGCTTAATTGGACGATCAAGATAGATCGATACATGTCGGAGTTATGACGAATTGTGTATAAAATAATAACTTTAATATTAATGTATTTGTTGGTTTTATTTTATGAAATTTCCTGTTCTTTGTGCGGCTACCAAACCCGGTCTTTCATCCTTAGGGAAGAACATACATTGAAGGTCATTGTCGTGACACACACGCACGCACGTACAATTCATATATGTGACGAACATACCTGAGAGGTGTGCTCCTGTTACCTGTGTAATGTGCAGCGTCACTCCGCTGGTGCTGCAGATTCATTAATCTGTCACAGACACTTTATCTCGTAACACAACATACGTAAATCCGAAAGCTTTTGGGCGGGGATCAGCGCAGTCTGTTATGTTTGTGTGTCTACTGACTGTTAAGATGCGTGAGTTTTACTTAACGTCGGTGGGCTAGCCGTCCTTGGGGCTTTTATTTTGTGGACCCGTTTCGATTCTCGGTCCAGAAACTGTCCATTCCAATTGACGATTTCCATATATCCTCGATCCCAGTAGACGTGTATAGGGGTAGAACCGTACGTAGGCCTTAGCACACAACAAAACCGTAAAGAACGAATGTGAACGATAAGGAACTTACAACGTGATAATAATGAACTGAACTCCAGTTTTCGGCCGAGAAGGGACTGTATCTTCAGTTCTGGGTGACGGTCGTGGACACAGGTTTACGGCAGGTATGGGAAGTGACATGGGGAACCTGAGTCAGTCCTCCCTGTATCTTTTGTCTTGTTTCTTTTATTTTCCAAACGCGTAACCTTCTAACATTCATTGTGTGCACGTACCTGTCGATGTGGTATTGTGCCAAAAGTCGGGATTAAGGACTCGTAAGCAGTACCACTGGGTATTCGAAATTAGATTCTCCACCATACGTTGCGCTTTGTATCTGTGATCCGTGTTCAGTCAGAAAGCTGCATTATTAGACTCTTTAGAATTCGTATTTCGTCAGCTAACGAATTCTGTGGTGCAAGATATGTTCAGAATAGGAAGTAGTTAACGCAGCCGTCAGTCCTTTTTTCCGTAAAAAACGACAGTTTGTTATAGATTTCACGAAAGCCTGGTTTTTGATTCCAGTTGAATTCAGTCAGGGGAACTGAGAAAACTACATAATGAGGAGCTTAATGATCTGTACTCCTCACCCAATATTGTTCGGGTGATCAAATTGAGAAGAATGAATGGGCAGGGGATGTAGCACTTATAGGGGAGAGTAGAGGTGTATTCAGGGCTTTGTTGAAGAAACCTGAGGGATAGAGACCACTGACCCAGGCGTAGATGGGAGGATAATATTAAAATGGGTCTTCAGGAAATGAAATTTGAGGGCGTGGACTGGATCGATCTGGCTCAGGATAGGGACAGGTGGCGGGCACTTGTGAATGCGGTAATGAAAACCTTCGGGTTCCATAAAATGCGGGGAATTTCTTGACCAGCTGAGAACCGGTTAGCTTCTCAAGAAGGACTCTTCTCCATGGAGTGAGTAAGTAAGTACAATTCAGTTCTTGGTTGTCTTTGGAATAGCTGTATGAAGATTGATGGGGATCGGCTTGAAGGGTAAAGCGCAAGGCCTCTTTGTCGACACTGATCTTATTCAGTTTAAATTCTACCGCATGCCTATGCCTCAGCCCACAGACATAGTGCTTATTAAGGGCTACCAGTCTGTCTGCTGTGCCTGAACTGCAGGTCCGTCTTGCATGAAGCAGAGCCCAAATCGGAGAGGTGACAGTCTCTCTACTTGTTTATAATTTTTGCACCTTGAGTGGAACCTGGAAGGTCATCACTGTTGTCACAAGAGGACACTAAAATCAAAGCTTTCTGCCAGCCTCCATGGTGTAAGTAGATAGAGTGATAGAGTAAGCATTGCATGACAGTAAACAAAATGTTAATAGTGATAAGTTGGTAGGGGTGTAATAATAATAATATGCATCAAAGACCAGCCTCTTATTCAATGGATACATGGGGCTCTTTTCCCGGGGATAAAGCGACCAGAGCGTGAGGCAGACCACTCACCCCATCTAGTGCCTAAGTTAGGAATGAATGGAACTTTATCTCCGCTCCCCTTGCGTGCCTTTTTGGCGTGTTTAGAGAAAGCTTTACCCTTGCCTTACGTGACCCGACGAAGATGCAGTAGGGGTGTTGCAATGTCGACCCAAGTCTTGACTGGCTTTATCATGGTTTCCTTCAGTCTCTCTTGAAGCCTTCTGTTGTAGTTCCTACCTGTCTTCTACTCAGCCGTGCCCGGCTTCTTCCAGATTCTTCCTTCACTGATCACCGGACACTGCGATGTGAGCTGGTATGAACGCCATTTAATACATGCAAATCAATATCCATTATCAGAATAAGAACATTCAGGTGCGTATCGAAGGTTTTCACATCTATAGGAGAACAGGTTGTTGGCGTTCTGGGCGGACGGAAAAATTTTGCCTATGATAAAAATTGTCATTTGTACCTGCTGTTCCATGTGCAGCGGTGCCACAAGAATTCTTCGTGCGGTTGTTTTATTGGTGCCTAACTGCGCGCAGTTCCTAACAAAGCAATCTTCCTGTGCTTTCCACAGCTGTTATTGTTTCCGCCGGCTTAACACCTGCTGCAGTCGCCACTGACTTTACGTTCTACACTGTTTGCCATGAAACGAGTTTAAATGAACACTTGGAAGACTAAAACGAATATACTCCTACATTATATATATATATATATATATATATATGTGTGTGTGTGTGTGTGTGTGTGTGTGTGTCACTTTGGGGGACACGCGCTGGCACAGTTGGTTGAGGCACTGCGCTACTCGAAGTTCGCGGTTTCCATTCCCGATGGTGTCACTGGAATTTTCAATTGACAACGTGGCCCTGGGATTGACTTAGCTTCTCAGAAATGAGTACCATGAGTACTTCCTGTGGGGTAAAGGCGGCCGGTGTGTAGGGCTGACAACCTTATCACCTTCATGTGCCGATTGGCTAGAAATCTGGGAACCTCCTGAACCTCTCAGGATCTGTCCAGACCTGTAGAGGGATTGCGTTACCTTTACATCACAGAGAACACATTGCTATGTGCAGAAAAATGATGGCTGGTTATTTTAAGTACGCTAACCACGGACCTTTAAAGTGTTCAACCAGCTTCGGCTGGGACTAAACCAAGTCCTCCCACACAAAGACACACGCGGCGATCTAATTTCAGTGTAGCTGTAGTTAAGGCCGTCAGGTTTTGTTGAATCCCAAACCTGGCTTCGGCCAACAACGAATGTCGCGTTGCACACTAACCGACCTGTTTGTTTCACAAGTCTCATATTCTTGCTACGTGTTTAGTTTGTTTTCATTACGCCTTTCAACTGTTCGGTGTTACTTCGTATTTATTTTCTTGCTTTTGTTCTTCTTGTGAACCGTTCGGCATAATTATTTCCTATCTGTGAGAGGAATGCTTCCTCGCTGTTGTATTACAGCACTACACAGTAGGGCCTATGTTAACAGAAAATGTGGCCTATTAGTGCACATTTGTTTATTACACGGGTGCACAAAGTCGGGGAACCATGTCGCCCGGACGACTAAACTTTGTATGGTGGTGCCTAGTAGTTGTGGGCCCTCAGTATGGAACTTGCAACTTGTCACCCTTCTGGCGCCTGGATTTTTGGAATCTTTTGTAAACCCCTCCTTTTTAAATTGTTTGGATTTTTTTTTACGTTTCGGCACTAAATAGTTTCCAGTTATGATATGTACATTTATTTTGGTGTGGGCAGGGATAGCGCAGTCGGTATAGCGACTCGCTACGGGCTGAGCGGTCCGGGGATCGAATCCCGGTTGAGGCGAGATTTTCCGCACCCGTCCAGACCGTCCCTGGGGCCCACCCAGCCACCTATACAATGGGTACCGGGTCTCTCCCGGGGTTAACGCGGCCGGAGCATGGCGTTGACCACCCACCCCATCTAGAGCCGAAGTTAAAGAAAGAGTACAGCTATACCTCTACTGCCCCTGTGGGTCTTCGTGGCCTGTTCTGGGGTGAATTTTACATTTGTTTTTGTTTTTCTTCTGTTCTCTGAAACAAGTCAGATTTCCGGTAAAGACAGTTTTCTGTTTAATTCTGCATTGCTTTTATGCAGCGTGTATTTATGTAGTACATTTTCGTTCCGCAGCAGACGCTCCGTATCCTTTATTCATCTCTGTGAATCACCTGACGTTGCGTGTGTTCATACCTGCAGGTCGTGCAGCCGACGTAACGAAAGTCATTTGTTCCAGGTCGTGCGTAAATACTTGAAAGCTTTGATCGGATTCGTCTCTTTGATATTTCCCCAGAGCAGAGTAAATTTGGAGGCCAACAGCGTCACTATGCACGGGTCACGGACCGCGAGTTGTGCGCTATGTTGCAGAAGGTCGGAGTTCGGCGCCTGTTATTTTGACACCATACGTGTTAAAACAGAATACGCTTGCACAGTAGTGCAGTGCATTGGGAAGAGGCCTTGCGAAGCTGATTGTCAGCTGGTCAGAGGAATATATGCACAAGACACCCGGAAAGAGAGCCCAAGAGTGACAACTAGCACTCTTCGGCTACCCTGCCTGAGGTTTTTCCGTTCTTTTTCCTCAGTTGTAAGGCAAATGCAAGGGTATAACTCGCAAAGACGGGGCACGGCCCGCACTCTTCCCAATTAGGCGATAATTTTTACGCGGTTAATTCATCGCTAATTTTAGTTCGACCACCCTGGGTTCTAATCCCAGAAAGCCTTCCAACCAAAGTTGTTAGTTTTGCTGTTCTATGTATTGTTTGTATGTAAATGTGTACTGTACTGCTGCCACCGGGTGTCAGCCCAATTGCAGTTAACAAATATATCAATATAAAAAAAAAACTCTTAGCGGTGTTCTCAAGATCCAGCCAGTGTACCAAAGCCTAAGAAAGGTGAATCTATCCCCCTTACCCTGCGGTCCTATTAAAATCCGTTGTAATACAACTTGTATCTTTTGTGGTGTCCGTAAAACGAAAGCTGTCACGGGCTGTACTGACAGATGCAGCCTTTCTGTGCCGTAAAACGGCCATGTTCAGGGACATTGATAAATGGGACTCGGCATTTTAGGTCTATTGCCACCTATGCTAGGATTTCAGAATGGTTTCTTCCCTTAAGATTTTTCCTACTGTTTTTTTTGTACGCTTGTATCTCTTCCACGCTTCTGTATGTGCCACATGTACCTACTTGGTTTGATTATCTCAAGCGGCCAAAACGAATACTTGAGCCGAGATTATCGTATTGGATGAAAGTTGCGGTACAGACACAATAAACCGTCTACCGTTCTGATTAAATCAGACCCTGATGATGGAGAGAGCAGGCTCTCCGAAACGTCGGTAACTACTTACCAGTCGACATGACGTCGTATCGCAGAAGCTCTGAATCACTGACCGTTGTGAGAACCTCAAATCTCGCAGTGAAAGGGATTCACGAAACGTCCTCCACAATTCTGAGCGCATGCGGCGTTTCTCTTGACCATCTTTCCGAGAGATACGTGTTACAGTTTCCCGTCCAGATGCTGCGGGTGGCATTTTCTTTATTCCGTTCAATGCGTGTTCCCATGTTTGTTTTGGAGGCGACCCTAAAAATTCAGAGGTTCTTAATTCAAGAATGGGGCCGGGGTAGCGTATTCGGTATAGCAATCCGCTGTGGGCTGGAGTGTTCGGGGTTCGAAACCCGGTGGAGGCAAGAGATTTTGCCTTATCCACACACGACAAGACCGGCCCTGAGGCGCACCCATTCTGCCGTACCATGGGTACCGGGTCAGTCTGCACGGGATAAAGCCAACCGGGCGTGGCCTTGACCAACCTTCTCCATCTAGTGCCGAGTTTAGAATGAATACAGCTGCTTCTATGCTCCCCGTCTTTGCCGCGTGGCGTCTTGTGGGGAGACCTTCACCTTACATTCAAATTTCCAGGTGGTCACTGTCCCTTCAAGATGATCCTATCTTCGAAAAATTCCCTCAGCGTGTCAGTTTTGTCCTGGTTTTAGGACACGTCGGTTGTCTGAAATCAACAGTCCTTTCCGTGAGGTCGAAATGAAGCACCAACTGCATGTTATGGTTCGGTGTATTTCGGGGGTCGTGCATTGAGATACACATTGTAATGTGTGCTGTTAGGGTGTGGTTTGAAATGCATTGTCCTGAACTTTGTTTTGTTCTCAAATGTGTAACCTTCGAACATCCGGTCTATAATTTTTTTGTTGTTGTTCGGAAGCGTTTCGCTTAATCCTTATGCCGTTAAAAACAGAGCGGTTGCTCTTCCTCGCATGCCTTAACGCAGCTCCGAGGTTTGTCCACAGAGTGTATTTATTTCGTTATATTTCTCACAGCAAAGAGTGATTATTTCCCTGTAAGCCACTACCCGGTTGATCTTGATAATGGAATGGTGCTTGTTGACTGTGAGGTGGCAGCTGAAATTGTATGGCTTAGGTGTTGTGCAAATATTCATTGATAGTTAACTAAACTAAACTAAACTCCGTGGCCTTAGTCCGCACGCGAACTATACCGACAGAGCGGCCGCCGCCGGTCGGCGAAGTTAGTGCCAACTTTTGCGGATAGAGGGGTGTCACGTGGTC
>Ga0131853_10016314_pt1 | contig 13555 bp, 7 predicted proteins | sample TergutLab28metaG_FD_92764 | JGI IMG/M metagenome (GOLD analysis project Ga0131853, IMG submission 92764) | Labiotermes labralis P1 segment gut microbial communities from Petit-Saut dam, French Guiana - Lab288 P1 (version 2) (version 2) | ecosystem: Host-associated > Arthropoda: Insects >... | reverse complement strand
TTGTGAGTGCGGTAATGAACCTTCGGGTTCCGTGAAATGCGGGGAATTTCTTGACTAGCTGCAAACCAGTTAGCTTCTCAAGAAGAACTCTGCACCATGGAGTAAGTAAGTAAGTAAGTAAGACGACAAAACAACAAAAACAACAACAGTAAGAAATTTGTCTCTTCTGCAACCTTCCAGACATCAAAAAACATCACAACCGAATTTTAGCCTAATTTATTTTTATCAAATTTTTTTCATACATACTTCCTGAAGAAGATACAAAGAGGTTCGAAACATGTTAGATTTGTTATATTTAATGGTACAGTATACATAATAATGTTGTTTTTTTTAGTGTTGTTTTATATACGAGTAATAATGAAACCCCTATCTCGCGTACTCGTGAGAAGAGAGTCTTCCGCCTAGCGTAGTTTTGAAAAGTGAAGATTTTGTCGACTGCTGAGAAGAAATGAAGATGTCATCTCGTGTACTTAATGAGAACACTGCTGTCGCCTCACGTTCTTAGGACGCAAACAAAATATCAGGCACGGACACTGATATGAAGGGAAGGCTTTATGAACTGCCATGCAAAGCAAATTGTTTAAGAACTCTTAAGGGCACTGCACGCATTCAGCACCCCTGTGTGCTTGTCTCTTTTGAAGTTATGCAGAGTTTAATTAACGCTTTGTGCAAAGAGACTGTTGACAGAGGTATGTGCAGGGAGTGTGTGGGTGGCTGTGTCTCACGTTACTGTTGTGTTACTGGAAACTGCCAAGTCAAGTGCACCTTGATTTGCCATACTGTGTAGCATGCACAATTAACCTGTAACTATCACAGGCACATGGAGTAAATAATGCTGGCGAATACTGAAATAGCTCTGGTCCGCTTAAGAATGTTGTGAAGATGGTGCTAAATGATGATGATGATGATGATGATGATGAATGTTTATCACCTTAACAATTAAAATATTTTTATAATAAACAATTAAACCTTTTAAAAATATTACTGATAAGATTAAATTACAATATTGTCGTGGGAGAATTTTCTTTGAACGCTGACCATTTTCTATAGGGTGTTTTTCTTCCTGCTTGACCTATAAGCGCCGGCCCAACGCTCCGACCGAAGCTCTGCCAGCGTTGCGTCCTACGCTGTATCTTGGAGAGGTCTTACAGTCGATGAAGGTAACTAGACACAATGATTGCAGTGATAATAACCATTAGAAAGTCTAATAAAACGTCACCAGGGTGTCAGGCCGGACTTTATCGGTAAAGCGGGAAACGAAACACCCTGTATGTACGTTAAGGTATTTCGGACTCTTTTTTTTTTTTTTGACATTCTGTGGACCGTGCATCATGATATAGTTGCGTAATGAGGACCAACAAGATTAACTTTTCTCTTTGATTTATTTCAGTAATCACCCTCTACATGTTTCGAATAGATTAACTGTTCATCATCACGAGGTGGCTTTGCTGTACATGCAGTATATGATATTTTTCATGCATCTGTGTTGACTAGCCGCAAGCACGATCGTGCTAGCGGCTAGTCAACATGATGGACAGTTAATGTATTCGAAGCATGTAGAGGGTGATTATTGAAATAAATCGAAGAAAAAAAGTGCATATTGTTGGTCCTTATTACGCGACAGGTATTTCGGAAGTTGGATTCGTTTCTTTCCATGGATGAAATAAAACCTGCTCTATGAGGATGATTAGGTAGAACCATTACTTATCACTGTGCATGAAATAAATTGACTATATCACGCGATGAATGCAGGAAAGAATCGTGAAACTTCGTTCATACCAAATACACCTCAAATGATCGACAGCATCCCAAATGGCTCTGGTTCAACGTATTGACCAGTGTCAAGGACCTCATAATAACTGACCGTGCTGCCACATAGAACAGTAAAATGTGCACGAGATTTCAGTGTTTTATTGTGATTTTCGGATTCGTTTGTGGAATATTTCAACTATTTGGGTAGCATGATAGCAAATAATGCAAGATTACACTAGAAATTAAATCCACGATTGTCATGGAAAAAGCAGCATTCTTCAAGAAGGTGACTCTTTTACCGGGAAATTGGAATTCATTTTGAGGAAGAAAAGTAGTGAAATTCTACATTTAGAGAACGGCTGTGTGTTGTGTTGAAAATCGCAATACTTCGGAAAGTACAACGGAAGTGCCTTGAAAGTTTTAAAATGTGGTACTGGAGTAGAATGGAGAAGATCAGTTGGACCGATCGTGTGGAAAATGAAGAAATGTTATAAAAAGTTAAGAATGAAAAGAACATTCTGTGTAAAACAAAACGAAGGAAGGTTCACTGGATTGGTCACATCATTTGTTGGAACTGCAAACGCACGGCGTTTCATTTCTTCGTCGTATATTTTGTTGTGTTCTATGGCCTGTCTAGTGTACGCGGTGGTGCATTTGGTTGCGGCACCGCTACAAGCCGGAAGGTTGCGGGTTCGAGTCCTGACGGTGTAATTGGAATTTTTCATTGACATAATCCTTCCGGTCGCACTATGGTCCTGGGGTCGACTCAGCCTCTAACGGAAATGAGTACCAGGAATATCTCCTGGGGATAAAGGCGGCCGGGGCATATGGCTGACAACCTTACCACCTTCATGTGCCGATTGTCTTGAAATCTGGGAGCCTCAACCTGGAAACCTGAGGGCCTGTCTAGGCCTGTAATGGGATTGCTTTACCTTTTTATGGCCTGTCTGGCTATCCCGTATTCTTCCACATTATCAATTAAGGTTCCCTTCATTTTTAATTTAATAACTGTCCAACAAGATGCGACTTATTCAGTTCATTACATTTCTGTAGGCAGCTCTACATGTTTCGGGTGTTGACACCCACTATCAGGAGCTCGTACAACTGTAATTACAGCTTCTGGTATTGATTAACCGCATCTACTACCATCCGCTCTCGTTGTTGAATCAATTCCAACTCAACAATGAGAGCGGATGGTAGTAGATCGGGTTAATCAATACCAGAAGCCGTAATTACAGTTGTACGAGCTCCTGATAGTGGGTGTCAACACCCGAAACATGTAGAGATGGCTACAGAAATGTAATAAACTGAATTAGTCGTATCTTGTTGGACAGTTATTAAATTCGATTCACGATGCACGGACCTATGTATATAAAGTTCCTTTCATTCTTGTCACATTTTAACCAAACCTGAAAATTTTCGACAGATTTCCAAGAAAACCTCATTTCAAATTTCCTGAAAATTCGCTTAGTGTGATCCGAGTTGTTTCATGCGGACGGACAGAAGCACATACAGACATGACGCAGTTGGTAATCGTATTTCGCGATTTTGCAAAAGCGCCCAGTGATCTCTCAGTAGAATGACTACCAGTCACCTGAAAGCTAAAGTGAAGCCTCCATCCGCAGTACTGGTCTCTCTGTAACAGTCCGCCACAGTCTGTGCACAATGTCGAACATAGCATGTATGTAATGAACGCCCGTGTCCACGTATAATCCACTTCAGGTCACGCAACGAATGTGATGCTGATTATTCAATACACATCACTTGTACATTTATACAGGGTAATTTGTCATGCAGACCAGTGACGTTTCATCGAATTATGTCACGTGTTTCATGCAATAATACAGTTTTATGCGCCAACGCGTTTTAATAAAATATTCTGAAATATAGAATGTAGAGTTTGAACGTAGTTGTTTATGAACTAACATGAACGTAGCATATAGGAAGTTATGTTACAATACTTACTTACTCCATGGTGCAGACTCCTTCTTGAGAAGCTAACTGGTTTGCAGCTAGTCAAGAAATTCCCTGCATTTCACGGGACCCCAAGGTTCATCACCGCACTCACAAGCGTCCTCCACCTGTCTCTATCCTGGGCCCGCCCAATCCAGTCCATATACCCACATCCTAGCACATGGACATCCAGTTATGTTACAATATAAGTTATATTAGAGGTAATGAGAAATACCTATTTAAAATCATATACAGTTGGTGGAAAAAGTAAGACAGCCCGAGGCTGCAAGGAAAAGAATGAGAAAATAACATTTTTGGAGAGAGAAAAGAATAGGTTTTGGCGGTAGAATAAATCACTACTGTAGAGTGTGTGTAGTTAAATGAGTTTGTAGCCTATAGGTAAAGATCACCCCATGAAGTACGGATGCAAGTACGGAGGAGAAGTGGAAGTATAGCTCTACCCTTTCTTTAACCTCGGCTCTCGCAGTGGGAGGGTGGTCAAAGCCACGCCTCGGCCTCTTTCCCCCGGGAAAGAGACTCTGTACGCATTGTACAGGAGGCTAGGTGGGTCTCGAAACTGGCCTGGACGGCACGGAAAATCTCACTGTCAACGGGGTTCGAACCGCAGACCGTCCAGCACGTAGCGAGTCTCTATACCGACTACGTTATCGCGGCGCCCAAAATAAGTGATTTGACGTATGTAAATCGGTTTATGTTTCAGTAATGTGACCTCCGCAAGGAGGCCTGCTTGCTGGTAATATGCATGGGGTCACGTGGGGGATGAACCCCATATCACTCGCATTTTCATATAATTTTCTTGAGTACTGATTTAATCGTATTAAAGCCTGCTGAAATTTTAGCCTCGTGGTCTAGTGGTCAGTCTCTGGCTACTAATCATGAGGTCCCGGGTTCGATTCCCGGCTCTACCGTGGGAATTTTCTCTGAAGGGGAGGATTCCCGCGGTCACCATGGTCTGGGTAGGTTAGTAGAATTTAGGTTTAAGGGCTCTCCTGGCACTACATCTTCCTATATCACCACTCACTTCATCGGGACAACGTAACTGCGCCTCATGGGCGTCCCAACCTCAGAAGTCGGTTACACTCCTGCCATGCCCAGGAGGGAGGACCACGAAGTCCACAACGACATATGGTGGCATTGGACCCCCCCCTCCCCCCCCCAAAAAAAAAGAAAGATAAAACTGCTGTAGTGCACTGGTGAATTTCTTGAATTCCAACGAATTCAAACTTAGTCCACTGTACCGAACAAAAGTAAATAGTGTGTGGTGTGACGAAAGTAGCTAGGAATATCGCCTTCTACTGAGATGTGATTGGGAGATATGCAGTCAGACTGACCGGTGTTTCGTGGGGTAATGCTTCCATCTTCACGGGACACGAAGGTGTTTATGTAAGACATCGGCAGTTTAGTCTTCGTATCTAAGATGATACTACTTTTCACCAATTAACCAGTTTATAGCCCACTTTAATGCCAAATACACAAATTTGGGGATCTGCAACTGCAGTAAGGTAAATGACGACTAGAGCACAGTTGTTTGTAGTTCATTGCAGCCAGCGGCCACGCGGTCTAAGGCGTGGCTCTGCGGCCGCTCACTTGTTGGGATTGCGAGTTCGATTCCCGCAGGTGACACGGATGTTTGTCTCTTGTGAGTGTCGTGTGTTGTCAGGTAGAGGCCTCTACTTCGTGCTGATTACTCGTCCAGAGGAGTACAACCGCCCGCGCGCGCGCGCGTGTGTGTGTGTGTCTGTGTCATCGTGAAGCTTCGGTACTGAGGAAGAACTGGTCTACTAGGGTTGTCGCGACTTGAAAAAAATCGAATACCACCAACACCATGATTATCGGCTTTCATTTCGCGATTGTGACAGATTATGAAGAAATTACTGCCTCCTCGTTCTGTTCGTAATTAATACATATTTTTAAGAACCACGTAGAGCGATAGAACAAGAAACATTAGGCATGTTGTCGACAGCCTTTGACTCTCGGGTCAGAAGGTTACTCATTAATATGATTCGCATGATCCATGGTTGATAAAATTTTAATTTTCTACACAGAAGCAATGAAAGTTCCCTGCCCCACCCACACACTGCAATGACCTATCAAAATATCCGAAGACCTGGATTTGACTCAGAAAAAAAAAGTTCCTGGCCACGGCCTTAATGCTTTTAGCGTATATTGATTTCAGATAGAAATGGTGCATTGTACAGTTAACCGCACTTCAAAAACTCGGAAGTTTTTTCTTTAAGGACTTCATCATATACATACCGCATCGAAAATGTTCAGATTTACGGCAGTTGTCCTTCAAGAGTTGTGCACTCCAGACCCTGTCCAGCCAGATCACTGCGGACTGCCCCATGCACTGCCGTTAATGTTAAGATTTGACTAAGGCGGTGTAATGAGTTTATAATCTTTGGGGGTCAATAGAACTGGAAATCAATGGGCACGACTTGGAGACAACGCTACTAGCCGTAGCGCTGTAACCAGTCCCACAGGTCCTGTTGGCAGGTTGGAGCCCGGTGATTGCCACCTGTTCGGATTCCTTAAGAGGTACACGGCTGGCAAGGATGTTTGCATCAGACACCGACATGAAGCGAGCTGCCATCTCCTGGCTACAGACGCTTCGCAACGATTTCTTCTGCACCTGGATAAAGCCGTTGTGCTGTGTTTCAGCAATTGCTTAAATGTGATGTTCATTATTGTATGTGTGATGTACACCGTATGTCATCCATGTGAAATGTGTATATAGAAGCAAGAATAAAGTTTGCAGCATCAGGTTGTTATTTACCTTATTTATTTATTAGAACTTCTTTCTAGATTACTCTTCAGTAAGCCCTGCCAGATTTAGAAATCACAAATATGCCAAAATTTAAGTCTTTCGGTATGTTATACGGTGGCGACTGGTAAATTGTTACTGCCGTTTCGAATATTCTTCTTGCCTTCTTCTTCGGGACCAAGCATTGTGAGAAGAGTCCCTTCTTGTGCCCTTTCGACAGTCGACATGACGTAATATCCAAGAAGATTTGAATCTTCAGGAACACAACTGTGAGAAACTTAAATCTTAAAAATTAACCACCTCGCATTCCATCTGCTAATGACTGAACTAAGCATGCATTGTTCCGTCTTTGACATAATTAATCGTGAGCTTTATATGGAATGCTGTGACACCATATGAAATGGCTGTCTCATATGGTTAGAATGATTAAACTAAACAAGTGACTTGAAGGGAAACAACACGCATAGTAGAGGGTGGAACCGAGATCCATGGAATAAGCTGCAGTAGTTAAGGAATGCATTCGGAGAAGTCACGGAGAAAGCCCACTTGGTAGAATGAGACAAGGATGACAGAATAGCTTTTGTGTAAATTACAAGGAGCAAATAAGTCTTTTTCAAGTTGAATTTTGATTCCATCGGTGCCGCAGCAAGTGGTTCAGCAACCACTGTGACAGGACTGTACCTACAGGGTGATCGATAAGTCACCATACGCCTGATACATTCATTTATTCCATCGTAGTTGCATTATTGGATCCAACGGATCTGTGTGGGTGGCCTCGTCGGCAAACAGCTTGATTCGTCGCCTCTCCCTTGTGAGATATTTTGTTGCATTTGTCATTTTAAAGAGGCTAAAGCGTTTATATTGGCGGGTTTTAAATCGGCTTTGCTTTATAAAGACGCCTTGTCACCTTGTATTTTGTCATTTGTCTACAGGCTTAAACGCTGTCATCGCGGTGTAAATCGTGTGACCTCTCAGCTGCCTTGCATGTACACAAACACTTTTTACCAAATAAATGAAGAATAAAATCCAACTCGATGCAACTTATTACTTTATTATGCTTATGTTAGGCTCATCATGTTTCGGGCACCATTATGCCCATCACCAGGAGCTCACGACGATAGCGTTGGTTACCACATAGGCCGTCTGGATCTCGAGTTGCTGGTTGGAAGTTTAGTGCAGGCAGGACATTCATCCATCCTGCCTGCACTTTACCTCCAACCAGCAGCAACTCAAGAACAAGACGGCCTATGTAGTAACCAATGCTATCGTTGTGAGCTCCTGGTGATGGGCGTAACAGCATTATCAGGAAAGCATGTGGGCTGTAAATCTAGACAACTGACCAGACACTAAATAAATATAGATGAATAGCGTATTCAGTGACGCGTGAAAATTACTGGAAATTCAGGGCTTTGGATTAGTTTATCCGAGTTCACCCTTCGCTGTGTGGCTGTGTTACATATGCAATGGGAATCAGTTTCAATTCCAGTTCTTCTACTCCCATATTATTTAGTTTTATTAATTTTGTGTATTGTTTCAGTAAACACACACACATATATATGGGCAGCTGTGTTATATTTAAATTGTTTATTACCACTATGATAATTTCCTGTTTTCTAGACAATTTACTCAGAATTTAATGACTGTCGGTGAATTGTGAATGCAGTATTTTATGTTTTGAAATGCTGAAACTGATGTCACATATAAGGATGTAACAATCAAAACAACAAAGTAAGGATTAAACCGAAGTAGGAGACAAATTATGGTGTTAATTCAATTAATTAATAGCAGTAAATCGATTACTAATTACTAGTAATGTACTGGCAAAACAGGCGTAAGGCCCGTTACAGAGCCAGCAGAGGAGCATAAAAAAATACAGAAGTGGCAATCCACTAAAAAAAACGCCTAGAACAGGACAATCAAGAACGGATCACATCGGGTGTCACATAGCATGAAGAGCATTAAAATTTTTAAATTGAAAGAAGATTTAGTAACATAATTTTTGAATATATCAATAATTTAGTTCAGTTAGGTTTATGAACACGCGGATTTGAGTAGCGGATAACCAGTGGCGAAACCAAATTACATAATTACACAACATACCAAAACAAAACGTAAACAAGGCAAGGCTTAAGCACTAACGTAATAATAATAATAATAATAATAATAATAATAATAATAACACGTTCATGATTTGTTTTTATTTGCCAAAGAAACAACCAGACGGAAATAGCACAACTTAAAAACACAAATAACAAAGGACAATAAACATGATACAAATAAAGAGACACAGACACGACAAAAGTGTACCCAATTAATTGGGACTCCTTATAATAATGATCTATTGATACTACCAAATCTGTGTTTGATAATTTGCCTTCTAAAATCACTACAAAACTGAATTTGCCGCAGTGGCACCTGGCGGTGGGACAGTTTCTGAAGGAGGGGGGGGGGGACTAACATGAAACAAAGGAATGTCTCCGAGCTTTTGAATGACAATTCGAACCCCAGTAATTTTCATGGAAGTTTGACAAGATTTAGAACCTAAAAAGAAAACTAGCCGGCCCAAACCCTAAGACGGTGAACATGACCTCCCCTCGCAGGAATATTACGTGTGGTCACCATAGGTCTACCGACAAGTTGTGGTCACCGTAGGTCTACCGACAAGTTATAAGGGTAATGGCATGAGAGTCACGTTGTATTTAATGGTACTGCTTATATTAATGTCGTTCAGCATGCGAGATTTGTCTGCTCACAACAGTCAGAATCACTTGTGTACGACACTCTTTAATATTTCAGCACCTCCTCTTTATTATTGGCCCTACATTTGCTTGTGTCACTCGACTGGCATATACAGTTGTACCTTGGCTAATGAAGATAATTCATTCCGGAATCACATTCGTTAGCCGAAACGTGATTTCCCCAGGTTTCTATAGAAAATCGTTTAATTCGTTCTGGGTGCTGCCCACTATTTAAAGATAAGTTTTATAAAATAGTAAAAAGCACATTATAAAAGGGCGAAAACTCACCAAAGGCTGAGATGAACAGCTACCCAATTGGGTGAAGGAGAATGGAAAGTAGAATCAAATCCGAAGCAGCTTATGTTATCAGGCGTCTCACTTCTCGCTGTCTCGAAAGTAAACAACCCAGTCGGGTTGGTGGGTCTCCCCTATGTGATGTGGCCAGCTTATTTCTTTGTCACACACATACAGACGGAAAAGATAAGCTCCTGGAATGGCCCGACCGTTCATGTTTGCTGCTTTATGTCAGCGCGCGCATCCACTAAAACATTCGTTAGCCGAATCCATATTCGTTAGCCGAGTCCGAAATACAGCGAAAAAAAATCTTCGTTAGCCGAAAAATTCGTTAGCAGGGTCACTTGTTAGCCGAGGTATCACTGTGCAAGGTCCGAGAACGAAGTGTTTTGTGCACCCAGCCGGCGTAGCATCCATACTCCTGTCTTCCGAACTCGAGAAACAGATGTGCCCTCAATTTCGTGCTGTATCGTACAGTATTCGTTTGTTTGAACGGGACTTCGAGAGGCGTCTTTAGTGTTATAAAATCTTCGGGCGGGATGGCGTAGTCGTTATAAGCCACGGGTTGTACGGTCCGCGAATCGAATACTGGTGGGGGCGAGATTTTTCGCACTTGTCCAGACCGGCCCTGGGGCCCACTCAGCCCTCTGTACAATGGGTACCGAGTCTTTCCCGGTTGTTGACCACTCACTGCCATCTATGGCCGAGGTTTAAAAAAAGTAGAGCTATAGGCCTACCTCTAATCCCCCTCTAGGCCTTCAAGGCCTGTTAGAGGGGTAAGTGCACTTGTTTACTGTTTTAAAATATAGAATGAGACCTTCACTCGAGGAAGTGTCAATAACCTTGAGGTCGGAAACCCCGCTGAGAAGGCTGCCCAAGAAACTAACGAACGAAGTTAACAATATCAAAAACCTCGATCCACTGCACCAGTGTATTTTCTACGCGCCCAGCGTCCTGTTTTGATCGCAGTGCTAATCAATTTTGAAGTAACTTGCCCATACACTAATTTATCTATACTACCATTCGAGCATAAATTTGATCTGATGTCGAACCATGGATCATCGGTGACATCAACCAAACCGTTCTGTAATTTCTAAGGAAGCTGACACGATTGTAGCCGCACTGTTCCTGATTATTGTCTTTTTCGATTAAAAGTTCGCATCTGTTCCTGGGCACCATGCCTTGAAGCGAAATGTGACGACCCTGCGAATGAAGACCCTTGTGACGTACTGTACACTTCAGCACTGTATATTTCCGACAAATTTTTTCTGGTTCAAAGTGAATGACCCCGGATAAGCCTGGAAGGGTAATTCTTAAGATTAAATTCTGATATGGGATGTCACGTCACCTTCGAAGAAACCTGCTACCTCCGTCATCTAATATGGAGATGGAGGCAGCAAGTTCTTCAGACATGTGGTGTCTTTTTACCAAAGCAAAACTCGGCAAATTCCACAAGAAACTAACGACCTAAGAAACTGTATCGCAACATGCGTACGTGCTTTCAGAACCGCATACACAACAAACATATTAGCTGTTTCACTGAATAAATCTAATAACTGACCAACTCGCCTACCTACTAACTTAACCACGACTAGCATATTTAACTAACTAATTAAACAACCAAATTGCAGCCCATAGTTCTTCGTTTTGAATAGATTATTACTATTATTTTTCTTAAGTGATCATTTAAGTAACTAAGGAACCTACCTACATACCTACCTACGTACCTATCTACCTATCAACCTATTTACATACATAGGTCTAGCTATCTATCTGTCTCTGTCTCTGTCTCTGTCTGTCCGGCCGTCCGTCCGTCCGTCTCTCCGTCCATGTCTATCCATCCATCCATGTCTATCTATGTCTATTTCTGTATGTCTGTCTCTGTCTGTCTGTCTGCCTACCGGCCTGCCTGTCTACCTGCCTGTCCGTCTGTGTCCGTACGTCCGTCTGTTCGTCTGTCTTGCTGACTGCCTGCGTGTATGTATGTATGCCTCTCTGTCTAACTGCCTGTCTGCTTGTCTGTCCGCCCATCTGTTTTTCTTTCCCCTCTGCTTGTCTCTCCGTCTCTACTCTCTATATGGAGCTACAGATGACTGGGGTCAAGGTTCTTCCGTTTTCCTGATACAATCTAAATGTCAACCTGCTAACCTATCTGCCATGAAATATTCAACTACCTGATTAACTAACTAGTTAAATTGCCAATAAACTTTATAATTAATGCCGAACAGAGCCTTATACACCTGTACGTACCTAACTTGTGAGATTTGAGATACTCGCAGCATTTAGTATGATATGACGCCATGTCCCGACGTTTCAAAGGATCCTGTTGCTTTCGTCATCCTAGCGCTAGAGAACTCGGAGACATCGGCACAATTATACCGGAAGACACGGCGTCACATCCCAGAGGACAGCATTCTTCGGCCATCTAGCTATCTAACGTAGTCATTCAGGGCCCTGCCTTGGGGCAGCTCAGTTCGGTTTTTATCTCAATATCCCTTTTATGGGAAATTCGTTGTTTCCTCACCAGTCTCCGCCTCCTGTACCTTTGGTGTCCCGACATTAGTTCTTGTCTCTCCCAAAGAAACAAACAAGTAATACCGTAAACGTATGGTGTGACTTTATTAAAACTGTCTCGTCAAGTGGAAAATTGGATGATAGGTATGTACATACATAGCTTATTGTATGTGAATGGTGCTAGAGAGCCAGCCTGGTAATGAAACTTTCAGTTGGTTACGCACTAATCGTGGCGGGGAGATGAAGCCTCTGGTACTGTACAGATCATCATTAATCCTATTACTCTGTTGTGTAATTCGCAGCAGAGGGTGTAGTCTGGTACAAAAAAAAACAATTTAATTCTTCGAAGAAGTTATTCGAGTACTCTCCGAGTAAATATTGTGAGATTTAAACAAGGTATCTTTTGTATTCACTGTGCTGAACTATCAGACCACGCGGTATCGCTACATAAACTAAGAAATCTTGAATTATGTGTTTGTGGCTCATCGTCAAAACGGAGGAAGCTAACAGAAATATAAAAATACGTAATAAACCACTCGAAAATGTGAAAAATTTCAAATAGAACGACCTTAACATGTAAAGTCCCGCATTTACAAAGTTGAAATTATAGTTTTTACTTTCACGTTTGTAAAGAATTACCAGACCGAACGGTCTTGTAACGCAAACTGTAATATAAAAATGATGTGTAATTCAAATGCAAGAAAGGCTTCGGTTTCTCTCAATTCCGTCTATCTCGCCTTATCTCTTCTTGTTTGAAAGTGTGTATGTTAAAATGGTAGAAAGGAATGAAAACTCTCGCTTATTATTGTAGTGAAACTGGGGTTATCACCCTAAGAAAAATCATAGATGAGCAGTGTTTAAGAACAGGGTGCTGGGGAATATATTTGGTAATTCTAGATAGGAAGGATTTGAAAGTCGGAGAAAATGTGTAATTTATAATTTGTATTCTTCACCACGTGTTCAATTAAGGCGAATAAATCAAAAAAGGTCACTCGGATGGGATATGTGGCACGCATGGGTGGATTTGGAAAAGCAGGGAAAATGCTGGTTGGGAGTAATAGGCGTAGATAATAGAAAGTGGATTTTAAAGGAATGGGTTGCGAAATTGTGGACTGGGTGCTTCGGACCGGTTGCGGGCTTCTGTAAATAAGCCACTACTTTGTAATTAATTTAATGGAGTACAACCCTTTGTGTCTGTGGAAGATTCGAGATCAAACCGTTTACTGTCAGTCGAACACAGCTACCGTTCTTTATTCAGATGCAGCCACAGAAAGGATCATCACGATGATGATAATGGTCGTTAACAAACGAAACATGTGGCTGTATCTACATACAGAAAGGTAGCTATGTTCGACTGACAGTAAACCATATGCTTGGAAAACCGTATGTAATCAAGCACAACTGTGTCACATGAGGTGTATTTAATGACTATATAATGGACAACTACATGTTTCGGCCTGTACTGGCCATCTTCAGGTTGTCTTAGGGGAACTTAAGATCTTACTACAAGCATGCACGC
>Ga0131853_10016312_pt1 | contig 13558 bp, 10 predicted proteins | sample TergutLab28metaG_FD_92764 | JGI IMG/M metagenome (GOLD analysis project Ga0131853, IMG submission 92764) | Labiotermes labralis P1 segment gut microbial communities from Petit-Saut dam, French Guiana - Lab288 P1 (version 2) (version 2) | ecosystem: Host-associated > Arthropoda: Insects >... | reverse complement strand
TGTTTCTGTTACCTCTTTCCTTTTTTCTTTCTTTTTCTCCCAATATGGGGGGTCCTTTTTTTTTTTTAAAATGTTTTTAAGTTTTGTGGGGGGGGGGGGGGGGCAATTCTACTGGAAGACAAACGTCCGGAAAACGTGCGTGATTTCACACTCCCGCCGCTCAGTAGATGACATCTGAAATCTTATAGTATATTAGCAGCACACAGCAAAGCTCCACAAGGTGAGATCTGTGGTCTTTTGGAATATTACGCAATATTACAAGCGTATAGTGGTAATTCCTTACCGACGTTTCGGGACAAACGATCGGTCCCATCTTCAAGTGTCACGAAACCCAAGAAGACTCTTGAAGATGGGACCGATATAATATGGTCCCGAAACGTAGGTAAGGAATTACCACTATACGCTGCGTAATATTGCGTAACATTCCAAAAGAGCATAGATCTCACCTTGTGGATCTGTGCACTTGTGCTTAATACTGGTCAAATAATTGCACCATTTATTCAATTAGTGGCGCATTAACATTGTTTCTTCCTAACTATTTTGTTGGTACAATTACGTAGTGTTGCCATGTATTTTTGTTGGGATACGCTTGGATTAATACAGCCAGCCATTGTTGTACGGCCTAGTTGCGTTACTGAAAAAAATTGGCGTAAGTGAACAATAATATTCGCATGAGAATTAAGGGGCAGTTTAACAGAATGCAGCCAGCCGGTGGGCCTTCAACACAAAATAAGAGAGCGCAGATTAAGAAGTGTAAATTGGCAGGGGATTCAAAGCAAAAAGACGTAAAACAAATGGGTATAAAACAAGGGCTTAGTGTATTTTTTATATATTTGTTAGTCTTTTTTCTTCCTCCTGTGTCGCTGCGGCCCAACGCGGGCCAGGGCCTCCTCATTCTTGAGGTTTATAGATAACAAGGACTCATCTGGACGATTGATCAGCTCGTCGCAGAGACCTCTACCTGACAACACACAACATTCACAACAGACAGACATCCATGCCCCCGGTGGGATTCGAACCCACGATCTCAGCAGGCGAGCGGCCGTAGACCTACGCCTTAGACCGCGCGGCCACTGGGACCGGCATTTGTTAAGTTAAGTGTGCTTTTTTATTTATCTATTCAGCAAATGTATTGCATTGTTATGTACCAAGACAGTTACTAGCAAGATAATTTATTTGTGATTTTGAATGCCTTCTTTATAGAGTCTGTATTGTAGTGCCAATTACTGGTGAGATTGATTGCCTGCATTATCACGTGCCCTTGTGTAATATCTGACAACTGCTGATGCTGGTCACCTTAATTTAACCTGCTCTTTTGATGGTGAATTCTGTTGATCCATTCAGATGATCGTCATCGCGGTTCTTTGTTTCTTGTTTGTTGTTGTTAGATTATTGTAACCATCAGCAAAAGTACTATTACTACTGCTGCTGTTGATGATAATGATCGACATTTCTCACAAACCCCATTAAGTGATATTCCTGAACTCGAAGCCTGATTATTTACGAGCACAAAATTAGTGGTGCCTTATTATTATGTTTTTTCAGAGATAAATGCAAGTCAAATCGTGACACTTCGTTTTGTTTAGCGAGAAGACTTTTACAAATTCACGGCTATGTGTCGTTCTTCTTTTGAAAATCCATGGATGTAGTGTTGTTGTAAGAGTATTTTCCGAGGACCGGTACTCGTCTCCTGTGTCCGGTTGGGTGACCTACTTCCGGTCAGCGCTCTCTCCCTCTTGTTCGGCCACTGTCCACACCGCCGTTTTCCGCCGTGGACCGACCCGCCGATGATGGGAACTTCCATGAATTGAGGTTATCTCAAGTGGGGTGAAGACGTAAAGATGTGGCGTTCTTGGTGGAGGGGGCATCACACCTCACTTTAAACCAGCACAGCGTTTGGCTAAAAATGCCTCGAAGGACTAAACCTACTATAATACGTAGTATAATCATTTTTTTCTGTAGAGGGAAACTCGTTTTTATTTCTTCTTTTGTTTCCCTTGTTCCCGATATTTTTCCGAACTTTGTATGAATTTATTTTAAGTCTCTAATCGGTTGTGGTACATTTCGTGTTCGCCCGCTTTTGTTAAGGGCCCCGTTCTCTTATTGAGTGATACATTTGAGGTACGTTTTGAGTTATCCTCGTGCCGAGTTTCGCGCCCTTCAGTACAATGGTTTGTCAGTTTTGTCAAGAAGGTTTTCGTCTGGCCATAATATTGCTATTTCGCAGCATACAGACAATGATCTCAGTAAGAGTGCATAACTTTATCAAATCTGTCAGCATACATCAAATCAGCACCATGTAATAAGCATCATTCTCTCTCTCACCTCATAAATTTATGCCCCACCATATCGCTATTTATGATAGTCTGAAATAAAATTTTTTATTAGAGTGTTTTGCGATCGCAAATAGCTTCTATTCTAATTTTTGTAAAAATTGTGTAACTGTGTCAAAGTTGAACTGGCCGAACAGGCAGATAGACAGCTTGCTTGCTGCCCTAGGCATATGCCGATCAGTAGGCTCTGTGTCTCATTTCGCTTTCACGCCGTGGCTAATGAGTGGAAAGATACCAAAAATAATAAACATGCATGAAGCATCTGGCCAAGAAAATCTCCGCCTTTTATGGGATCCGAAATTTATCATAATTGTGTTCAAAGTAGTTACCCACTGGACCTCATTTCAACTCAGTTTAAGTCAGCCCATACCATTACGCGTTTCCTGATATCTATTTTAATATTATCCCCTCCCCATTTACGTTGCGATCTCTACCCTTCAGACTTTCGGACCAAAATTTGTATACATCTCTCATCTTCCATGCATGATATTCGTTCTTTACATCGCACTAATAATATCCAGTGGAATAATTCGGCGTAAGAAAGGATGGAGAATAAGAAATATTAACGAAATGAAGTAGTTGGTAAAAAGGAGAAGATATTGTTGAATATGCAAAAGCACAAAAAATAAAATGGTGGGGACATCGTAACGGAATGGAAGGTATACAATCATTTTAGAAGTTTACTCTTTGGAACCCCACTGGAGTAACAACTGAAGGACGGTCAAAGAATAGATAGAGAAATAAATAATAAATTATTTAAAGAAGCTAAAACTGAGAAACTGGAGCGAACTCGTCGAAGATAGATAACACTGGAATTATCTGGTGCAGAAAACTAAACCCCATGTAGGGTTGTAGTTTCAGAAGAAGAAGGAGATAAAAAAAAAGTTCTGTTGAAGAGTGTGAAATATTTTCCAAAAATCCATGTAAAACAATTTTAGCTTCAAATTCTAGAGGATTTCACTATTCAGGATGTATAAACATTTTTCTTGTACAACCGATAATTGCACAAGATTTTAATAAACTTAACCAAATTTCTGCTCAGATCTCAGCCGCTAACCCAACAGTAATACTCGTACATATTTCATAAGGGTCTCACAACATCCAATTTGAAGTGTCAGTAACACACAGGGTCGTTTTCAATACACGATAGATACAGGGGGCTCTTCGTAGTCACATCTGGGGCGGTTCTGGGGAGCCTGCGCTCCTGCTTATTGTTCATGGCGCTTTCACCGCGGGGATAAGCCAGCCTTAGCGTGATGTTGGCCATTTGCCTCAACGTATCGCCGAGGCTGCTAATTCTTGCAGCTTTAACACCACTCCCCCTTATGTATATATTCCTTATTGTTTAAATAATTCCAGACAGAACCACTGATTATTAAGCTGATCGCTTGGCATCACCATGTGGTGCGTCCTCGAGTTCCAGGTGGAGGTTACGGCATCTGTATATGTAGTATAGCCGGAAATAAATTGAATGTCGCAGTCACGGGCCGCCGACAAAAAGTGATTCCAAATTTTGAATTTGATCGTTCGCTAACACCCTTTCCCGAAAACCTGGGCCTGCTACGAAAGAAGCAAGTCACTCATGTTTCTAATTTCGCTTGACTTTTAGGCGTAATCTTAAAATTACGAAAAGCGACTGTTAGCTTCCTTATGTCTGTCTGTCTGTCCGTCTGTCCGCATGGAACAACTCTGCTCCCACTGGACGGATTGTCAAGAAATTTGATATCTGAGTATTTTTTTTAAATCTGTTGAGGAAGCTTTAGGTTTCTGTGACCGTGCATCGTGAGCAAATTGTGAAGTAAGAGAGAAAACCAACAAGATGCAACAGTTAGATATTTATTATCAACACTTTCTCAACATGTTTCGGGCATCATTATGCCCATCTTTAGGAGAACAAGACTTGTGTTACTGCACGTGGTGTGCTGCGCTGGTTCTGCTGGATGTGGTTGGTAGCGGTTTAACCAAATTGTACGTCTAAAGAAGACCATGAACAAAAGAACATTCTTGTGCTTCAATGCAGAATTTGTATGTAACGTGCGAAAAGAGTGGAAATTTTTTGGTAAATACCTTATTTCAAAAACTGACACTATAATATGGATGTCTGTCTGTGACATAAATTCACTATTAAACCGCTGTTGTGGAACACCCGGTATTTTCACACGGCTGCTTGTGCCATATCACTCATGAACAACAACAAAAAACAACAACAACACACACACACACACACACGCGCGTAAATCACTGTTATGTTGCCACTGCAAAATGTTTAGGCGAACACGCAACGATGTTTCCTTTTTACGTACAGTGCTCATCTTGTTAAAGTGAAGCTTAGGTGTACATTTGGTGAGTGATGAGTTAGTAAGATGAGTTTTGGTAGAATGTGGCGGTGTGGAACACATTCACATACATCAGGAACTGGTTCTGTAAAGACGGCAGTAAAGTTAGGCTTTTCTTATGGGGTAGGGGGATTTATTGATCAGCTGAGTGACTATCAGCTGCTCAAAAAAGACTGATCCGTGGAATTACCATCAGTTAAAAAGTTCACTTGTACAATTATTTAAACGTATAAATCAAGGCAAGTTACAATCAGTGCAATTTTCTTGCCTTCATTAACTCAAAAAAATATATGACATGTACGACCTATTCTATTCCAGTTTGCAGTAAGGCTACTTGCGAAATGATGCCTGTCCGTTCGGCCTCACGTAGCTGGATATTTTGTCGCGTGAATTGTTTATCTTACCGCTCTTGTACGGGGTTCATCGAGCGTAGCGGTCTCTGTATTCACGCTTACCACTCAATGAGCCGTATAGTTAACACGCAGCCAGCATCTAAGCCTTTTAAATCGTACTGTTATTTAATGGCTTAGTGATGAATCAGGCGTGATAGATTGCACAATCACGCTTACACGTATCAACTCTTTGGAGGCGAAGTGTTCAAACATTAAACCAGATTCACAGTGAAACTTTTGTTTTGCCGTAAGGCTCATAATATGAAGTTTAATGGCAAAATTGACGTTGTAAGAGTTAATTTTAGAGCTGGATGGGTAAGTATAATAGTTCAGCGTGAACAGTAACATTGCAACTCATTATAATTTGACACATCAATGGACAAAGTATTGGTGACTGGATAAGACGGAGCAAAAGAAATTCTAATAAGGTAATCGATTGTTTGTGTTAAATAAATTTGGAATGCATATTAACTCAGTCTTGCATTCTGTGCTGATTTACTTAAAAGTGTTACTAGAAGGAAAGGGTAGGTGAAAAATAAGCCTTTTTGTTAAGCGTCTTTACACATACTGATGACAAGACACAGCGTCCTTCAGTGAAACATTCTAAGTTTGTTATCCACTGCTACTTCGTTTCATCTGTAAATGGATAATAGCTTTCGGCATGTTTCACGTTCTCGTCTCTTAACTGAAAGCTTAAAATCTTTACTAGGCTTGTATAGAATTTTAATTTTACCTCAAGTTTTGCATTGATATGGATCTCAGTGTTACGCGGGGGTGGGTAACCGGAAACTTATAGGGAATATTTGGACCCAAGATAAAATTAGAGGCTTTAAAATGTGATGAAGAAAATTACACAGTACAAGACTTCATAATTTGTAGCCCTCGCAAGCATCACTAGGGTGGCATAATAAAGAAGTGTGATATCGATGGAATTTTTGGTATGCTGGCGGTAGGTGAGGAGTGTGTAAAAATTTATGGCCTGAAAAATGAAGTGAAGAAATCACTGAATATACCTGGGCTTATATGGTAGGATAATAATAAAATTGGTCTTGGATGTGTGGGTGTGAAACGTGGTTTGTCACATTGAGGGACGAACAGAAGATAAGCATGATCGAAAATTGGGTGACAAAGCAGATAGTGGAGCGTAAGAGGGACAAGGTAACAGGAGTCTGGAGGAGATTGTATAAAGTGGAGCGTTATGATCTGTACCACTCAGCAAACATTATTCGAGCGATCAAATACATCACGAAGAATGAGATGACGGGGCGTGTAGCATAATGGGGGAGAGGAGAGGTGCATACAAGGCTCTGGTGGGGAAATGTGTGGGAAAGACCTAGGCGTAGATGGTAGTGTAGTATTAAAGTGGATATTCATGAAGTGGGGGTGTGGGGAACATGGAATGGATTGATCTCAAGCAAGGTAGGAACGGGTGGTCGATGCTTGTGAATGCGGTAATGAGCCTTCGGGTTCCATAAAATGTGGTGAATTTCTTGACTGGCTGAGGACTTCTTAGTTTTCAAGAAGAACTCTGAGCCATTGAGTTAGTTACCTAGTTTGTTTGTTTGTTATATGTTTTAGTCGACATGATTTAAGTAAATTACCATTAAGCCCAGTGGCGGTCGCTTGTCAATATGGTAATGAATTTTCTGATTCCGTAGCAGGTCGTGAACGTGAATTTCTTCAAGTTTTCCACACCCCCCCTCCCCCCACCTCCCCAGTTTAACGCGATGCTCTATAAGGTCTGACCGTGTTTACATATTTCTTGTATTGTGAAGTGGCCAGTCGATGTAAATGGGCAATATACTTCCGTTGACGGCAACGCTTATTTAAGACGTTCGCGGGAAAGGACCCCTGTCGTCAGTCTGTCTGTAGACATATTACGTTCTCAGCTCTGGCAGAATTACTGTTGTTGTGAACTGATGTGACTTTTGTGTTTTGGATTTCTGTCCTTTGTTTTAAATTTTTTGAAATAATATTACCTAAATGCACATATTACTGTCAGTCGTTTTATAAAAATCCATCTTGCTAAGCGACGTCTCTTGCTTCCTTCTGCTTTCTGACCACATGGATTCAATCTGAGAACTTCGCTTTCGATGTTTTCATTACGTATGCGAAAATCCTTTATCTTGTATCATTTGTAGACCAGATTTGCAATTACCACTAGCCTGATTCTTATCTAGCGCCCGGGTTGTTACTGATAATGATATGTTGAAGAACAATCGAGTAATTACGTGTCTGAGTAGTAAGTGAAAGTATGAAGGGTAGGCCAGAAGCAGGGCAGGCTCCTGCATTAACAATTTCGCACACCAGTACGGAACGAATGTTATATTTTGGCCTTGGTAATCAGACGTACCTCTAGTTGGAGGATGTGAAGATTCTATTGAACTGAACAGTGATAACGTACTGAAAATATACCGTAAATTTTAAGAAATTTCTGACAAATATTGGTAAAAAACAATAAGACACGTAATGTGCGTGTAACATAAAATTGAGGGGCGTTTGTGCAACCATTGTTGCAGTGGAGAATGAATAAGTATTACATATTCCATGTGTGTGTTTGTAACATTAGTTATCCGACATGCAATGCGAATGCACCATATTGTCATCTGTGCTTGTCCAGCTGTAAAATATTTTTCGACCTTATTTCATAAACGGCACGATTTAAAAAAAAAAGTGTTTTGAACCTAAAATGTGTGTTTTGATTTTCTCTACAAGTTTATTTGAAATATTTCTCATTCTAGTAAGAACTGAACTATTCGTGATCGAAAATGATTATTGGTCTTCATGTAGAGTACCCCTTCTTCTTGCCAGATTTTAACGAAAATTGAATTTTCTCTACATATTTTCAAGAAAAAACACTCTAATATCAAATTTCATGAAAAACTGTCCAGTGGGAGCCGAGCTGTTTCATACGGACGAACGGACGGACTGACTTTTTTTTTACGTTTTGCTGACCGTGCATCGCAGTATAATCTCAGCAGTTAACCAACTTGATGCACAAAATCTTCTTTCATAATAAGTTTATTGTACGCCTCTACATGTTTCGAGCACTATGTGCTCATCATCAGGAGGTCAACATTGTATTGTACAGCCTCTGGTATCATCACACCTATAGGTGGCCGTCCGGTGCACAGGTTGAGAGCGGACTCCGCGTAGTCCTCTCTCAACCTGTGCACGAGACGGCCACCTACAGGTGTGATGATACCAGAGGCTGTATAATATAATTTTGACCTCCTGATGATGAGCACATAGTGCTCGAAACATGCAGAGGTGTATAATAAACTAATTATAAAAGACGATTTTGTGCATCAAGTTGGTTAATTGCTAATATTGGACGGACTGACGTGATGTAGCTAATAGTCGCTTTTCAAAATTTTGCGAAATCGCTTAAAATGTAAGGTTTGTTAGAATACATACACTGTCTAGTGCAAGATCCCTGCTAGAAAAATGAACCTGTTTTTTGAAACGACCCCATTTGTAAATACTTCAGTAGTGTCTAAGGCAGTAAGTTCAGTGATCAAGCGGCATACATAATTTTTGTCCAGATTCGATTCGCCCGCCTAAAGACAGCCGTATTTTTCACCGTTGGAGTGTTTTCTACCTTTAGTTCACATACATTCCCCTTTTGCTCTTACCAGGGATCAAAATTGCACTTTTGATGAGGGTAGACTGAACATGAAATTATCAATATATTAGGAAAAAATAAACAGTTTGTGTACCTGTCGCCCCCAGCAAAAGTAACTGTTTGCTAAATTATGTAAACTGACAACGTATAGAATGAAAACTGTATCGGAAAAATAATTTTTCTGTCGTCTAAGGGGGCAGTTCTTGTAGTAATTTCTGACTTCAGTTTCGCACACGACAGGTACAGTTACTGGAAGATATGAAAATTGTAATGAATTTTCAGCACTCACAAACACGTCTAGGCATGATGCTGTTCTTAATATTTCGCTGTCAAGCATAATATTGTCAATTTAATTGTGCAGATTAAATGTGTTAATTGATATAACCTGATAATTAACGGTCCAGGGCACCCTCAGTTCATAACGTAACTTTTGATTCTATAATCATGACGAAATAACAGCTTCTGCTGAAAGGTTAGAATTGTAAAGGCCGGAATCGAAGTTATCTTGGAAACGTATACTTTTTAAGTTAAGAATACTGCTCGAAAAGGAATAATATTTCTTTGTGAAGTAATTTGGAATATTTTCCTGGGGAAATGCTTGATGACCCCCCGTCCCTTCCTCCTCCACTTCAAACAACAAAGGAGATCTCCGAAAAAAGTGAACAATGCTGTGAATGTTCTAGTATTTCTTTTCTGTGGCCCTACAGCTCAAATCAGGATTAGGCAGCCTCTTGTTTTAGTTTTATAGACCACACACAATTTAGATGCGCGTACACACACACACACACACATACACATACACGTACACTCGGTAGGAATCCCCTGCATGAGTGATCAGCTTGTCGCAGAGGGCGCTATCTGTAAAACACAGAACAAACACAAATACGAACTTCCATGCTGTCAGCAAGATTCGAACTCGCAATCCTAACAATCAAGCAGCTGTAAGCTTACGTCTCAGACCGCGCGGGATCCGGGATCGGCTTTCATAGTATTACAGAGAGTAAAATATAGTTGTTTTACTTTGCATTGCTCTTCTGAGTACTTGTGTATATTGGTCTACAGCAATTCGCATGTATGTGTACTATGGGTGTGTGGAGTTACTGGATTATTTATTTATAGCCTTTTGGGGAACAGAACTGAGAAGAATATTTAGATGTAAGGAGACAAAAGGATAGTGACGATGGTATAATAAAGAGCTCCGTAATGTGTATCCTTCATCAAGTATCACCGGGGTAATGACGTCAAAGAATTTATGATAGGTAGGGTATATAACATGCATGGGGACGATGAGAAATGCGTAGGAAACCATAAGGGAATAGACCATATACGGTACTTAGCAACTAGTAGGGGTGACATAAAAATGGATATTAAGTAAAGAAACAAGATTTGAAATTTTGTGGACAGAATTGAATTGGTTCATGCTAGGTTCCAGGAAAGGGTTCTTGCGAGCACTTGTCCCGAATATAATGCACATGTCTTGATCAGACGACCAATTGTTGGCTTTTTATGAATGGCTGCTATCTACACTTGTCACACAGCTATGAATTTTTAATACGACAATTGACCACGTATTTCGCATTACTAGGCTTTTTAGTAAACACGGCTGGATTAGCCTTAAATTTGGTACTTTAAGCCCTCTCGTAGTCATTTTCACAATTTTACACAATATAAGGTCTAAGAGCTTTCGTCTTCCTCTGCTGAATTCCAGCTTCCTGGCTGTGACAAAGGAGACTTAGTCTGTCGCTCGCATAATATTTACCTGCCGCAGGTTAGACTTGTTCATGCACTATTAACGAGAGAGTGTGTATAGTGTAGCGGTGACAGGTGAATGCAGCAAGCCCAACAAAATCGTACTGAAGGATTTATGCGGTGATGTATGGTTGGAAAATGACCACACAGATACCTTAAAATGTGAAAGTAGAACTTAGTTTTCGTGGTGGTTTATTGCTGAAGACGACAGTGAGTGACGTAGTGTTCATTGATATAGGGCGTACTGGCTGCCGTGCGAAATTCGGAAACTGAAGTGACAAGGTGAGCTCGTGTTTGGACTGCGTACAAGCTTTGATAGGATAAGGTAAAGCCATGTATTCAGTCAAACACAACACATATATAGTCATTAATACATAGTTGGCAACATGTTTCGGTTTTAGTGAATGATCTTTAGGCCGGTACTTAATATAGGGACATGGTGCATGCAGTGAGTGCGCACATTATGGGATCCCATATTGTTTACAAACCATTTTCTATTTTAAATTATAGTTAAAGTCTGTTGGCCGATACTTACTTACTCCATGGTGCAGAGTCCTTCTTGAGAAGCTAACTGGTTTGCAGCTAGCCAAGAAATTCCCCGCATTTCACGGAACCCGAAGGTTCATTACCGCACTCACAAGCGTCCGTCACCTGTCTCTATCCTGGGCCAGCCCAATATAGTCCATATACCCACATCCCACCTCCTAATATTATCCGCCCATCTACACCTAGGTCTACCCAGTGGACTCATTCCCTCCGGTTTCCCCACCAAGACGCTATACACCCCCCTCTCCTCACCCATACGCGCCACATGCCCAGCCCATCTGTTGGCCGATGTATATTTAAAATATATGTAACAAGTCCTATCAGTATATCAGTAAATTCATATTAAAATTTATATTAGCTTATATTTATTGCGAATTAAACTAAAGCTCTTGTCAAATGGACGTATAACTGGGGTTGCCTGTTTATGTACTTAGTTGAAGCCAATTTTTTTGTTATTAATTTGGTTGTATTCTAAATTCTAAAGAATTTTTGTTCACAAGTATTTTCATGCCGTCCTGTGGGAGCCCAAGTTCAAGGCTGTGTATCACACACAGTATAGCTTTTATCAATGCTGTTTTCGCGTACGTATTTTAGGTATAGTTTTATTACGTGAAGTTCTCTTAGGTACGTGTATATGTTCATCAAACTCTGCGTCAATTTTTACGAGACAGATGTATCTGTTACATTGAAGGATATCTTGTAGTTTATTCCGTATCGGAATCTGATTTTGTTCGCAGAGTGGTTACTTACGTGTGACACAAGTCACATAGTTTTACTCACGCGCTTTCCAAAATCCGTCCAAAATCCGCAGCACAACTCACGGTCATATAGCAAGTACGACTCTTACCACGGATAGCATGTTAAGCTACTCTCGCGAGTCTTATAAAGACAATTGCACTACGTTAAATTCCCGGCGAACTTCTTGCGGATTTGTGGTGTGCAAAGTGACACTCGTGGAGCGTGTTTGTCTGGGTATGTCGGTCATCCCGTAGCATTCGTCACTCTACCTGTGTTATGGACTTAACAGTCATCATCCTTAGTGCCAAGTTTTGATACCGTACAATAGGCCAGTCTGTGGTCACGTCACCAATGAGTTCTTGTCTGTACTAACTCCTGTTAAGTTTCATTAAGTTATAACTTGGTTTACCGACAATAAATACGAAGCAGACCCCTGCCTTCGTTCTTACAACAAATAATGACTGCCTAAGTATTCTTTACGTCATAGTGAAGGTAATGTTATATCTGTCCGAACATCAAAGACGTATCGGGAGCACAGACCTAATGCTCCAGTCATTCTTAAACCTGGCACCAGATGGAAGTGAGCAGTGCACATCAAACCTCAGCCACTTTACCTCAGGAAAAAATTTCGATACCCACTGACGTGTTCTTTATTTCATCATATTAATACAATTTTAACAAAACCAGTAAAATAAAAGTATATAACTCCAATGTACCCTTCAGAACAATAGCATATAATGTCGTCCATCTTGTCGTCTTGGTCAAACAGGGCTAATGCTTGATAATATAATTTATGTAATTTTCAATGACATCACAGTCATTTACTTCTTAATAAATATTTAAAGGCTTTATATTGTATTAGGGATAAAGACTTAAAAAGCGTTGCTTTTAAATTCTTTCAGCAACCAGTATCTATGCGGGGTAATTTATAGACTAGACGTTCGCGTTTTCTTTCAATTATACACATAGAAGGAGAAAAGACAAGAAACAAAGTCACGGTCTAAATATAACTTTATCTGTGTGCAAACTAGCTACATGTTTCGGCCATATATAGCCATCATCAGGCTGAAAATACAACTGCAAAAAGAACTATAATAAAATGCAATACCATATTTTTGTTATGTTTTTATGCAGTTTTATACAACTGAATGTTAATGTAAGATGAGATCTCGTGCCTACAATTTTATTGCATTGTATCATAATTAGTCTTTTTATGGTTGTGTGTTCAGCATAATACGGCTATATATAGCCGAAACATGTAGCTGGTTTGCACATAGATAATGTTTTGTTTAGACTGTGATTTAACATATTTTCTTTTATCCTTATATGTGTAAGAGGGGTAAAATATTCACCCATCCACACACACTCACACAAACACCCACCCACACACCCCCATACACACCCACATACCCACACGCACACACGTCCACACACGCGCACACACACACCCACACACCCACACACACCCACCCACACACACGCGCACACAAACCCACACACACGCGCACACAAACCCACACACGCGCACGCACACACACCCACACACCCCCCACCCCCACACCCCCCACACACCCACACACCCACACACACTCACACACTCACACGCACAAGCACCCACACCCGCACACACACACACCCACACACACCCCACACACCCTCACACGCCCACACGCACACACACCCACACACACACACACACTTACACACACACACACGCTCACACATTCACACACACACTCTCACACACACACACACACACACACACACACACACACCCACACACACACACATACACACAACAACAACAACCACCACACACACACACACACACACACCCAC
>Ga0131853_10016311_pt1 | contig 13558 bp, 14 predicted proteins | sample TergutLab28metaG_FD_92764 | JGI IMG/M metagenome (GOLD analysis project Ga0131853, IMG submission 92764) | Labiotermes labralis P1 segment gut microbial communities from Petit-Saut dam, French Guiana - Lab288 P1 (version 2) (version 2) | ecosystem: Host-associated > Arthropoda: Insects >... | reverse complement strand
CTTCGCGCCCGAGCGCAGCACCGGCGCCTGGGTCACCGCCCCGATCGAGGTCACCGCGATCACGATCTCGTCGGCGCGGGTCAGGTCTCCCCCGACGACGCTGGCACCGACCAGCGCGCACTCCTCGGCGAAGCCGGCGGCGAACTGCAGCGCCCACGACACCGGCAGCTCGGGCGGCGCCGCCAGGCCGATCGTGAGCGAGTGCGCCGTGCCGCCCATGGCGTTGATGTCGGAGAGGTTCTGCGCGGCGGCCCGGTGCCCGACGTCGCCCGCCTCCGCCCAGTCGCGGCGGAAGTGGCGGCCCTCGACGAGCAGGTCGCTGGAGACGACCACGTGGCCCTGCTTGATCCGCAGCAGGGCGGCGTCGTCGCCGGGACCGACGAGCACGTGCGGTCCCTGCGGGAAGCGTGCGGCGAGCTGGGCGATCAGCCCGAACTCGCCGAGGTCTCCGAGCGTCTGGTCAGCCACGCGCACCATCCTTTCGCATCGTGCCTCCTGTCCGTGGCAGAGGCGCCCCTAGGTGTCTGTCGGGCCGTCGCGATAGGTTGAGCCGGATGTCTCCGCGCCGCCGGAGACGCAACGTCTGCGACAGCAAGGAGTGCGCGATGGTCGTCCAGGCCTACATCCTCATCCAGACCGACGTCGGGAAGGCCGCCGACGTGGCCGGTGCGATCGCCCAGCTCAAGGGCGTCACGATGGCCGAGGACGTCACCGGTCCCTACGACGTGATCGTGCGCGCCGAGGCCAAGAACGTCGACGAGCTCGGCAAGATGGTCGTCGCCCGGATCCAGACCCTCGACGGCATCACCCGCACCCTGACCTGCCCCGTGGTGCACATCTGAGATGAGCGAGGGACTCGTCGCGGTCATCGCCGGGGGCCTGTCCCACGAGCGGGACGTCTCGCTGGCCTCCGGCCGCAACCTGGTGCGCGAGCTGCGCGCCCAGGGCATGGACGTGGCGGCGTACGACTTCGACCGCAATCTGCTCCACAACCTCGAGCGGGACAAGGCCGTCGTGGCGCTGCCGGCTCTGCACGGCCAGTTCGGCGAGGACGGCGAGATCCAGACGCTGCTCGAGCTGATCGACCTGCCCTACGTCGGCGCCACCTCGCGCGCCTGCCGGGTGGCGTTCGACAAGGGCACCTCGCGCGAGCTGCTGCGCCGGGCCGGGATCCCGGTGCCCGACAGCGTCGGCCTGTCGGCGCAGACCTTCCGCGACATCGGCGCCACCGCGCTGATGGAGCACGTCCTCGAGCGCCTCGGCGACCGCGTCGTCGTCAAGCCCGCCCGCGGCGGCTCCGCGCTCGGCGTGACCGGGGTCAGCGGCCTGACCGCGCTTCCCTCCGCCCTCGTGGAGACCTACGCCTACTGCGACGACGCGCTCATCGAGCGGTTCCACGCCGGCCTCGACGTCTCGGTCGTCGTCCTGGAGGGCGACGACGGGCTGACCTCGCTCGACCCGATCGCGATCGACTTCACCAAGGGCCACGAGTTCGACTTCGCGGCCCGCTACGTGGCCGAGTACGTCGGACTCTCCGTGCCCGACCTGCCGGGCGATCTGCTCGAACGGCTCGGCGAGACCGCCCGCCGGGCGCACGAGGTGCTCGGCCTGCGCGACCTCTCGCGCTCGGACTTCATCGTCTCCGAGGACGGCTCGTTCGTGCTGCTGGAGACCGCGATCACGCCGGGCACGACCGAGACCTCGGTCTTCCCCTACGCCTGCACCGCGTCGGGCACCTCGCTCGGCGAGGTCGCGCGGGGGCTGGTGCTCCGCGCCCTCGCCCGCGCCTGAGCTCAGCGCAGGCCGGTAGGCCGCTCCGCCGCGAGCTGGATCAGCTCGTCGACGAGGTCGGTGTAGGCCAGCCCGCTGGCCTCCCACATCTTGGAGTACATCGAGATCTCGGTGAACCCGGGCATCGTGTTGATCTCGTTGAGGACCACCTCGCCCTCGGGCGTGACGAACGAGTCGACCCGGGCCAGCCCCTCGCCGCCGATCGCCTCGAACGCCCGGACCGCGACGTCGCGCACCCGCTCGGCGACCTCGTCGGGCAGGTCGGCCGGTGCGTCGGTGCGGGCCGAGGACGCGGAGAGGTACTTGGCGTCGAAGTCGTAGAACCGCGCGGCGTCGTGGTCGACCACGATCTCGCCCGGCACCGAGGCGCGGGGTGCGGCGCCGCCGCGGCCGCCGAGGACGGCGCACTCGATCTCGCGCCCCTCGATGCCCTGCTCGACGAGCACCTTGGGGTCGTGGAAGCGGGCCTCCTCGATCGCGCCGGCGAGGTCCTCGAGCCGGTCGACGCGGGTGACGCCGAGCGAGGAGCCGGCCCGGGCCGGCTTCACGAAGACGGGGAGCTCGAGCTCCCGCTGCACCCGGTCGATCACCTCGGCCTGGCGCTGCTCCCAGTCGCGCGGCTGTACGACGACGTAGGGCCCCACCGGCAGGCCGTGGCCCGCGAAGACGAGCTTCATGTACTGCTTGTCCATCCCGACCGCGGATGCGAGCACCCCGCACCCGACGTACCGGACGTCGGCGAGCTCGAGCAGGCCCTGGATCGTGCCGTCCTCGCCGAACGGCCCGTGCAGCAGCGGGAAGACGACGTCGACCTCGCCCAGGTCCGCGAGGCTGGCGACCTCGGCCCCCGACTCGCCGGTGACCTCCGGCAGGCTGCCGGCGGTGAGCTCGTAGTGGGCCTCGCCCGAGGCGAGCACCCATTGGCCCTCACGGGTGATGCCGACGGGGAGCACGTCGTACTTGTCGCGGTCGATCGCCTTCATCACGCCCGCGGCGGTCGCGGCGGAGATCGCGTGCTCGCCGGAGCGGCCGCCGAAGAGCAGCGCCACCCGGATCTTGCGGTGGGGCTTGGGGGCGGAGTCCGGGACGGCCATGACGCACGAGCCTACTGAAGGGCCGCGGCGACCTCGTAGAGGCGCGCCCGCTGCTAGGTTGATCCGGCTGACGACTCGGGAGGAGCGAGACGGTGATCGGGTACGACGCGCTGGAGCGACTGAGCGGCGTCTCACTCCAGGGTGCGCCGCGGACGACGTACGCCCACGTGGTGACGAACAGCCGCGAGGTGGCGCCCGGCGACCTGTTCGTCGCGCTGCGGGGAGCCCGCGACGGGCACGAGTTCCTCGACGCCGCCGTCGCCGCGGGCGCCGCCGGCGTCGTGGTGGACCGGCCCTACGCGCCGGACGCCGACGTCACCGTGGCGCGGGTGCCCGACACGCTGCGCGCGCTGCAGGAGCTGGGCTCCCTCGCCCGGGACGCCTCACGGGCCGACGTCCTCGCGATCACCGGCAGCGTCGGGAAGACGACCACGAAGAACGTGATCGCCCACGTGCTCGCCCGGCGCCGCGGCGTGCTCAGCAGCCCGAAGAGCTACAACAACCACCTCGGCGTGCCGCTCACGCTGCTGCTGCTCGACGACACCCACGACGACCTCGTCGCCGAGGTCGGCACCAACCACCCCGGCGAGATCGCCGGCCTGGTCTCGCTGGTGCGGCCGCGGGTCGGGCTGGTCACCAACATCGGGCACGCGCACGTCGGGAACTTCGGCTCCCGGGAGAGCCTCGCGGCGGAGAAGGCATCGCTCTTCGCCGGCGTCCGGCCGGGCGGCGTCTGGATCGTCAACGCCGACGACCCGCTCCTCACCCGGGCGGTCGCCGACCTCGACCGGCCCGAGGACACGCGCGTCATCACGTACGGCGAGGCCGCAGAGGCCGACGTACGGGTGGGCGACGTGGCGGTCGACGAGCGCGGCACCACCGGCACGATCACGGTCGCCGACGAGTCCGCCCGCTTCACGATCCCGCTGCTCGGGCGGCACTTCGCCCTCACCGCCGCGGCGGCCGTGGCCGTCGCGACCGAGCGCGGCATGACGCTCGCCGACACGGTCGAGGCACTCGCCACCGTCGGGAGCTCCGAGGGCCGCGCCGCGATCTCGACGGCCCGGTCCGGGCTGGTGCGGGTCATCGACGACAGCTACAACGGCAGCCCCGACTCGACGCTCGCCGCGCTCGAGACGCTCGGCGGCCTGCCCGAGCAGCGTCGCATCGCCGTACTCGGCGAGATGCGGGAGCTCGGCGAGTGGTCGGGGCGGCTCCACGAGGAGGTCGGCCGCAGGATCGCGAGCACGACCACCGACCTGATCTTCATCGGCCCGTCGGCCGACGTCGTCCGCGCCTCCGCTACCGGAGCGGGGATGCCCGCCGACCGGATCCGCACCGCCGGGTCCGCGACGGAGGCGGCCGAGCTGCTCGACGAGCTGCTCGACGAGACCCCGTCCGCCGTGCTGATCAAGGGGTCGCGCTTCGTCCACACCGAGCGGGTCGCGCTCGCCCTCGAGGGCGCCGACGTGCAGTGTCGTCTCGAGCTGTGCGAGCTCTACATCCACTGCCGCACGTGCCCGATGCTGTCGGTCCCCCAGGCCGGAACGCTGGCCCACTGACCTCGCTATCGTCGCGGTATGACCGCGCGCCAGCCTGACCGCCTCCACCCCGCGACCCTCGCCGTCCACGCCGGACGCCCGCCGCACGAGATCGACAACCCGCTCAACGTGCCGATCACGATGGCGTCGACCTACGTCGGCGGCGGCGACAAGGAGTACGGCCGCTACACCAACGACGCGTGGGTCGCCTTCGAGGACGCGCTGGGCGCGCTCGAGGGCGGGCGGGCGCTGGCGTTCTCCAGCGGGCTGGCCGCGATCGCGACCGTCCTCGACCTGGTCAGCGACTCGGTGGTCGTCGCCGGGCAGTCCTACCTCGGCACGGTCGGCCAGCTCGCCGACCTCGAGGCACGTGGCCGGCTCAAGAGCCGCCTCGTCGACATCGCCGACACCGACGCGGTGGTCGCGGCGCTCGACGAGGACGTCGCGCTGCTGTGGGTCGAGACGCCGACCAACCCGGGCATGGCGGTCGCCGACCTGCCGGCCCTGATCGCCGCGGCGCACGAGGTCGGCGCCCGGGTCGTCGTCGACAACACCTTCGCCACCCCGCTGCTGCAGCAGCCGCTCGCCCTCGGTGCGGACGTCGTCGTGCACTCGGTGACGAAGTACCTCTCCGGTCACTCCGACGCCGTGATGGGCGCTCTGGTGGTCGGCGACGACGAGCTCTGGGACGTCCTCAAGGGCCGCCGCGACCTGATCGGCGCCATCCCCGGCACGCTCGAGGCCTGGCTGGCGCTGCGCGGCCTGCGCACCCTTGCGCTGCGGGTCGGCCGCGCCTCGGCCAACGCCTCCGAGCTCGCCACCCGCCTCGAGGCGCACCCCGCGGTCGCCGAGGTCCGCTACCCCGGCCTGGGCGGCATGCTCGCCGTCGTACTCCCCACCGCCGGGCAGGCCGACCTGCTCACCCACGGCACCTCGCTGTGGGTGCACGCCACCTCGCTGGGCGGGGTCGAGTCGACCTTCGAGCGCCGGCGGCGGTGGAAGGGCGAGTCCGCCGACGTACCCGAGGGGCTGGTGCGGATGAGCGTCGGCATCGAGGACGTCGACGACCTGTGGGACGACCTGGTCGCCGTGCTGGACACCCTGTGATCCGGATCCGCCGCGCCGTCCCGGGCGACCTGCCGGGGCTGCTGCGGCTGATCGACGAGTTCTGCGAGATCGACCACCATCCCTACGACGAGGCACACGTACGCCGGGGCCTCGAGCCGCTGCTCGAGGACGACGCGCTGGGCCAGGTCTGGGTCGCGGTCAGCGAGCTCGACCTGCGGGGGTACGCCGTCCTCACCTGGGGCTGGGGCCTGGAGACCGGCGGCCGCGAGGGGCTGCTCGACGAGTGCTACGTGGCGGACCGCGGCAACGGCATCGGCAGCCAGCTGCTGACCCGGGTGCTCGCCGAGGCCGGCGCCGCCGGCTGTCTGACGGTCTTCCTCGAGACCGAGCGGCCCAACGAGGCCGCGCGCCGCTTCTACCGCCGGCACGGATTCAGCCGTGAGGAGTCGGTCTGGATGTCGATCGACGTCTAGTCCGTCTCGGCCTTCGTCTCACGGGACAGCATCACGTCCATCAGCTCGACGGCGGTCAGGTTGCCCTCGACCACCTCGTCGACGTACTGCGCGAGCGGCGCGTCGACGTCGTTGAAGCGGGCCAGCTCGCGCAGCGAGTGGCACGACTTGGCGCCCTCGGCGATCTGGTGGGTGCCGGCCAGGATCTCCGCGGGCGACTTGCCGCGGCCGAGGTTCTCGCCGAACGTGCGGTTGCGCGACAGCGGCGAGCTGCAGGTCGCGACCAGGTCGCCGAGGCCGGCCAGGCCCATCAGCGTGAGCGGGTTGGCGCCGAGCCTCATGGCGAGCCGGGCCGTCTCGGCGAGGCCGCGGGTGATGACCGAGGCGGTCGAGTTGTCGCCGAAGCCGAGCCCGACGGCGATGCCGACGGCGATCGCCACGACGTTCTTGTAGGCGCCGCCCAGCTCGCAGCCGAGCACGTCGACGGAGGTGTAGGGCCGGAAGGCCGGGCTGTGGATCCGGTCCTGGATCCGGATCGCGACGTCCTCGTCGGCGCAGGCCACCACGGCGGCGGCGGGCTCGCGCTTCGCGATCTCCTTGGCCAGGTTGGGGCCGCTCACGACCGCGATCCGGTCGGGCCCGGCGCCGGTGACCTGCTCGATGACCTGGCTCATCCGGTGGAGGCTGCCGAGCTCGACTCCCTTCATCAGCGAGACCATCACCGCGTCGCGCTCGACGTACGGAGCCCACCCGGCGAGGTTCTCCCGGAAGCTCTGGCTCGGGGTGGCGAAGAAGACCAGGTCGGCGCCGCTGAGCGCCTTCTCGATGTCGTGGGTGGCGCCGACCGTGGGCGGCAGCTCGATCCCGGGCAGGTAGTCGGGGTTCTCGTGGGTCTCCTCGATGGTGGACGCGAGCTCCTCGCGGCGCGCCCACATCGTGACCTCGTTGCCGCCGTCGGCCAGGACGAGGGAGAACGCCGTCCCCCACGATCCGGCACCGACGACCGCGATCCGCCCCACTCAGCCCGCCCGCTTGTTGGGGTTGCCGGTGCCCTTCATGCCGTGGGCCTTGGGGTCGAACCTCTCGGCCGGCGCCTTCCCGCCGCGGACGTCCTCGACCAGCGCGACGATCGCCGCCATGATCCGGTCGGTGGCCTCACGGATGACCGGGACGGTGTGCTCCTGGGCGCGCAGGTCCTCCAGCGGCACCGGGTCGCCGATCTTCATGGTGACCTTCTTGCGGCCGCCCTTGAGGTTGGGCTTGTGGGCGTACGCCGGCAGCAGCTGCTGGGCGCCCCACTGGCCGACCGGGATCACGGGGGCACCGGTCTCCAGCGCGATCCGGGCGGCGCCGGACTTGCCGACCATGGGCCAGCCGTCGGGGTCCTTGGTGATCGACCCCTCGACGTACACGACCACGATCTCGCCGCGCCTGACCGCCTCGACCGCGGCGCTGAACGCGCCCGCCCCGGCGGACCGGTCGACGGGGATCTGGCCGGCGGAGCGCAGGAAGTGGCCGAACGCCCTGTTCTTGAACAGCCCCGCCTTCGCCAGGTAGCGCGACTCGCGGCCGTAGTCCCACACCAGGTGCGCCGCGGTGAGCGGGTCGACGTGGGAGACGTGGTTGAGGGCGAGGATGCAGCCGCCCTCCGCCGGGATCTTGTCGGCGTCGATCCAGTCCTGGCTGGTGGTCGCGAGGAGGACGGGCTTCACGACGCCGACGGCGAGCGTCCACGCCCATCCGCGCTTGTGCTGGAGCTTCCGGTACTTACCCACGCAGAGGAGGCTACCGGTCCCACCTGCCGGTACGTCGAGAGCGACCTGACAGGATCTCGGCGATGCCCACGCACGCTGTGCTCCTCCCGGTGAAGCCGCCCGCCCGCGGCAAGTCGCGGCTGTCCGCCGTACCGCCTCCGGAGCGCGCGGAGCTGGCCCGGGCGTTCGCGCTCGACACCGCCGAGGCGTGCCTGGCCACGGCTGCTGTCGGCGCGGTGCTGGTGGTGACCGACGACGTGCCGTTCGCGACCGAGGCGACCGGGCTGGGCTGCGCCGCCATCCCCGACGGCACCTCCGGGGACCTCAACGGGTCGCTGCGGCTCGCGGCCGCGGAGGCGGTGCGCCGCTGGCCCGACCTGGTGCCGGTCGCCCTGTGCGGCGACCTGCCCGCGCTGCGTCCGGCCGACCTGGACACGGCACTGGGCTCGGTGCCGCTCGGCTCACGGGCCTTCGTCGCGGACGCCGTCGGCACGGGCACGACGCTCTACACGGCGCCGGGCGAGGCATTCGCGCCGTCGTTCGGGGTCGACTCGGCGCGTCTGCACGCCGCCGCGGCGACCGCGGTCGCCGGCGAGCTGGCATCGCTGCGCCACGACGTCGACACGCTGGAGGACCTGCTCGCCGTACGCCGCCTCGGGCTCGGCCCGCGCACCGCGCTCGCGATGCTGCGCGCCGGGCTCTGAGCTCGCCGTCGCCGTACCGAGACCTACGACCTCAGGAGCCGGTCGGCGGCTCCGTCGACGGCGGGGTCGCCGGCGCGGGGGTCGAGGGCGGGGGCGTCGGCGTAGTCGGCGGGGTGGCAGCCGTGGTCGGCGCCGGCGTCGTCTTCGCCGGCGTCGTGGGCGCGCTCGGCGCCGTCGAGGTCGACGTCGTCCTCTTCGCCGGGGTGGTGCGCTTCGCCGGCGACTTCTTGGCCGTCGAAGTGGCCTTCTTCGCGGCCGGGGTCTTCTTGGCCGTCGTCGAGGACGACGTGGACTTGGCCGCCGCGGTCTTCGCGGTGCTGGTCTTGGCGGTGCCGGTCTTCTTGGCGGGAGTCGACTTCGCAGCCGACTTCTTCGCCGTCGAGGTCTTCTTGGCGGTGCCCGACGTGCTCGCCTTCTTGGCTGCGGTGGACTTGGTGGCCGTCGTCTTCTTCGCCGCGGTGGACTTGGTGGCCGTCGTCTTCTTGGCCGCCGAGGCCTTCTTCGCCGCCGTCTTCTTGGCAGGCGACTTCTTCGCCGTCGTCGTCTGCTTCGCGGCGGTGCTCGGCGCGGCCGCCTGCGCCGCCTTGCTCGCCCCGGCCTGGCCCCTGGCGGCCGCCTTCTGCGCGGTCTTCTGCGCGGCGTCCGTCAGCCGTGCGACCGACGCCGGCGGCTTCGGCAGCTTCAGCTTGCCGGAGACCACCTCGGCGAGCTCCCTGCCCGCGCTGAACTGCGGGACGTAGGACCGCTTCTTGCTGGCACCCTTGGGGAGCTTGGTGGGCAGCACCTTCTCGAAGGTGCCGAACCCCTTGATCGCGACCTTCTCGCCGCGGGCGACCTCGCGCGTGATCGTGTCGATCACCGCATCGAGCGCCTGCGCGGCGGCCTTCCGATTTCCTTCGAACCGCGCGGCGAGCGCGTCGATGAGCTGAGACCTCTTCACGTTGTCCCCTCGAGATGTCGGCGTGGACCGGCGTACTCCTGCACAGTAGCCGCAATCCGAACCAACCCAATCGGGCGACCGCGACCGGCAACCACCCCGGCCACCCCGGCGTCGAAGCAGGCGAAGGGGGTCGCCCATGTCCCGTCCGAGGCTGATCGTCGTCACGTCGTACGCTGCCGCGCTCGCCGTGGTCGCCGTGCTCGCGGTTGCCGTCCCGGTAACGCTGCGGGGCTCGGTGGGCCACGACTCCGCGCCGGCCGCCACACCGGCGCCGGGCTCGACGACCGCGCCGCCGCCGAGGCCCGAGGCCGAGCAGGTCATCGCCCACGGCCTGATGTACTCGTTCGCCGCGGGACCCGACGGCGAGGTCGCGACGCTGTGGACGAGCTGCGTCCACGGGCACCTGGCGCGCGGGTGCCGGGTGGCCTGGCAGCTGCGCTCCGGGCGACGGGCCTGGTCGGGGATGGCGCATGACGGCGACGCCCTGAGCGCCGGAGGCGCCGGGTTCGTGGTCGCGTCGTTCGCCCGCGACCACGGCTTCGTGCTGCAGTACGACGGCACCACGACGCCGCTGCGAAGGCTCGCGTCCGGAGGGTTCGACGTGGGCGACGTGGCCGTGTCGCACTACAGCGGCGCGCGACTGGTCGACCCGAAGCTCGCAACGTGGACCCACGCGACGGACGGCCCGACCGATCCGTCGGACACCGCGATCGTCGCCGGCGAGACGACCTGGGCCGAGCACGCGAACGCGGAGTCGGTGGAGCTGTCGTGGCGGGGCGACAACGGGCCGTGGTCGAGGCATCTACTGCTCGGCAGCGGCGACGTCACGACCGGGCCGATCGCCGCCGGCGGCGGGCACGTGGCCGCCGCCTCGGCCACCGTCGCCGTCGACTCCGACCCGTTGGCCGGGCTCAGCGTCAGCTCGAATGCCGGCCGGACATGGACCGACCTTCCCGCCTCGGCCCTGCCGTTCGGCGAGGTCGACCACCTGGTCGCCGCCGGCGACGGGTCGCTCTACGTCCAGACCGTCGACGGCGGGCTCTTCCGGAGCACCGACCCGGGCTGGACGACGTACACGAAGGTCCGCGAGCCGTCGGGGCTCGCCGACCTGCAGGCGCTCCCGGACGGATCGCTCGCCGGGCTCGTGTGGCACGGCCGGCCGGTCGCGGCCGTGAGACTGCGTCGCCAGGGCCCGGCCACCCTGGTGGTGGCGCGGACCCTGGCGACGTTCGGTCGGTGACCGGCTCAGGCGTGGATGGTCGCGGGCTTGAAGCTCGGGCGCTTCGCCTCGAAGGCCTCGATGTCGTCCTCGTGGCTCAGCGTCAGGCTGATGTCGTCGAGGCCCTCGAGCAGCCGCCAGCGGGTGTAGTCGTCGATGTCGAAGGAGTCCTCGATCGCGTCGACGCCGTCGCCGGCGCGGACGGTGCGCGACTCCAGGTCGACGGTGATGACGCCGCCCGGGTTGTCGTCGAGGTAGTCCCACAGCTTCTGCACGACCTTCTCGTCGACCTTCGCGGTCAGCAGCCCGGCCTTGCCGGAGTTGCCGCGGAAGATGTCGCCGAAGCGGGCGCTGATGACGGCCTTGAAGCCGTAGTCCTGCAGGGCCCACACGGCGTGCTCGCGGGAGGAGCCGGTGCCGAAGTCGGGGCCGGCCACGAGGACCGTGCCGGCGGCGTACGCCGGGTTGTTGAGCACGAACGAGTCGTCGCCGCGCCACGCGGCGAACAGGCCGTCCTCGAAGCCGGTGCGGGTCACGCGCTTGAGGTAGACCGCCGGGATGATCTGGTCGGTGTCGACGTTGCTGCGCCGGAGCGGTACGCCGACGCCGGTGTGGGTCGTGAACTTGTCCATCGTCGTGCTCCTGATCAGGCGTTGGCCGGCACGAGGTCGGCCGGGGCGGAGAGGGTGCCGCGGACGGCGGTCGCGGCGGCGACCGGCACCGAGACCAGGTGGGTGCGGCCACCCTTGCCCTGACGGCCCTCGAAGTTGCGGTTGGAGGTCGAGGCCGAGCGCTCGCCCGGCTCGAGGGTGTCGGGGTTCATGCCCAGGCACATGGAGCAGCCCGCGCCGCGCCACTCGGCGCCGGCCTCGATGAAGACCTTGTCGAGGCCCTCCTCCTGCGCCTGCAGGCGGACCCTGACCGAGCCGGGTACGACGAGCAGGCGGGTGCCGTCGGCGACCCGGTGCCCCTTGATCGTCTCCGCGGCGAGGCGGAGGTCCTCGATCCGGCCGTTGGTGCAGGAGCCGATGAAGACGGTGTCGACCTTGACCTCGCGCAGCGGGGTGCCGGCCTCGAGGCCCATGTAGGTCAGCGCCTTCTCGGCGGCGACCCGGTCCTGCTCGTCCTCGAAGTCGGCGGGGTCGGGGATGCTGGCGCCGAGCGGGGCACCCTGGCCCGGGTTGGTGCCCCAGGTGACGAACGGCGTGACCTCGGCGGCGTCGAGGACGATCTCCTTGTCGAAGTGGGCGTCGTCGTCGGTGACCAGGCTCCTCCAGTGCTCGACGGCGGCGTCCCACTCGGCGCCCTGCGGTGCCTCGGGCTTGCCCTGGATGTAGGCGAAGGTGGTCTCGTCGGGGGCGATCAGGCCCGCCTTGGCGCCCCACTCGATCGACATGTTGCAGATCGTCATCCGGCCCTCCATGGAGAGCGCGCGGATCGCCTCGCCGCGGTATTCGACAATGTAGCCCTGGCCGCCGCCGGTGCCGGTCCTGGAGATCAGCGTGAGGATCAGGTCCTTGGCGGTGACGCCGGCCGGCAGGGTGCCGTTGACGGTCACGGCCATGGTCTTCGGCTTGGCCTGCGGCAGCGTCTGGGTCGCGAGCACGTGCTCGACCTCGGAGGTGCCGATGCCGAAGGCGATCGCGCCGAAGGCCCCATGGGTGGAGGTGTGCGAGTCGCCGCACACGATCGTCATGCCGGGCTGGGTCAGGCCCAGCTGGGGGCCGACCACGTGCACGATGCCCTGGTCGTCGTCGCCGAGGGGATGCAGCCGGACGCCGAACTCCTCGGCGTTCTTGCGCAGGGTCTCGACCTGCGTGCGGCTGACGGGGTCGGCGATCGGCTTGTCCCAGTCGAGCGTGGGGACGTTGTGGTCCTCGGTGGCGAGGGTGAGGTCGGGACGGCGTACCGTCCGACCGCTCAGCCGCAGACCGTCGAACGCCTGGGGGCTGGTGACCTCGTGGATGAGGTGGAGGTCGATGTAGAGGAGGTCGGGCTCCCCCGCGGTCGACCGGACGACATGCTCGTCCCACACCTTCTCCGACAGCGTCCTGCCCATCGCTCACTCCTCGTCACCTGGTGAGGTCGTCGTCGACCTCTTGTCTTAGAACCGTACGGCGCGTTCCGCTTGCGATACCAGTTTGTGAGACATTAGTCTTGCAATATGGACACAACGAGCGGAGTCGGCGTCCTCGACAAGGCCGCCCTCGTCCTGACCGCCCTCGAGTCGGGACCCCAGACCCTCGCCGGCCTCGTCTCCGGCACCGGACTGGCCCGGCCGACGGCCCACCGACTGGCGGTCGCGCTCGAGCACCACCGCCTCGTGGCCCGCGACATGCAGGGCCGCTTCGTCCTCGGACCGCGCCTGGCCGAGCTGTCCGCCGCCGCCGGCGAGGACCGCCTGCTCGCCACCGCCGGGCCGGTGCTCGCGCGACTGCGCGACATCACCGGCGAGTCCGCCCAGCTGTGGCGCCGCCAGGGCGACGCGCGCGTCTGCGTCGCCGCCGCCGAGCGCCCCTCGGGCCTGCGCGACACGATCCCGGTCGGCTCGCAGTTGACCATGCGCGCCGGCTCGGCCGCGCAGGTGCTGCTCGCCTGGGAGGACCCCGAGCGGATGCACCGCGGCCTGCAGACGGCCGCCTTCTCGGCTGCGGCCCTGTCCGGCATCCGTCGTCGCGGCTGGTCCCAGTCGGTCGGCGAGCGCGAGCCGGGCGTCGCGTCGGTCTCCGCTCCCGTCCGCTCCCCCGGCGGCAAGGTCATCGCCGCCGTGTCGGTCTCCGGTCCGCTCGAGCGGCTCTCCCGCCAGCCCGGCCGGATGCACGCCCCCGCCGTACTCGCCGCCGCGGAGCGTCTCTCCGAGTCCCTGCGCCGCGCCGCCGCCGAGTAGGCACTTCGTCCCGCTCGAGTGGGTAGTTGATGCCGCTCGAGTGGGGGCTTCGTGCCGATCGAATCGGCGGGACCACTACCGATTCAAGCGGGACAAAGCCCCCATTCG
>Ga0131853_10016309_pt1 | contig 13559 bp, 4 predicted proteins | sample TergutLab28metaG_FD_92764 | JGI IMG/M metagenome (GOLD analysis project Ga0131853, IMG submission 92764) | Labiotermes labralis P1 segment gut microbial communities from Petit-Saut dam, French Guiana - Lab288 P1 (version 2) (version 2) | ecosystem: Host-associated > Arthropoda: Insects >... | reverse complement strand
TTTATGCTCCTCCGCATTACGCTCGTAAGTTCCTTAGAATAAAGAAAGGAATTGTCCCTTACGTGTTGTGTCAGCTGAGTTCCAAACCAGCAGATCAGCAGCACGTCAGTAGCGAACGACATAAAAAGCACCGCTCCTTGACTCATATCGGCATAATTTCCCCAGTTCTGTAAAATTTATATAGTATGACAAAAAGAAGGAAACAATTGTTTATCTCCAAGACGAAACCTTTCAAAAATATTAGCTATTACAAATAATACTATTACGAAGACATATTTCATTTTGTCGGTTTTACTTAACCGTATGTCACCGTACAGAACCGTTGAAAGTTACCGACTTCCGAAAATCCACACATTGATGGGTCCAGAATTATCGAGGACAATGCATGTTGATTCTTTCTTATTTTTTTCCTTCCCCCATCTTCTGCTCCAGTTTCCTTCCCTAGGCTGGCAGTTCTTCAAATTCACTTTGTCCGTGGTTGCAGGACACGAAACCTCACTTTGAAATAATATTTGGTGTTGTTTTTCAAAATGCGGTTTCGGAGTTTGTGTGCGTGTGCTTGTGCTTGCGTGCGCGCGCATTTGTGTGTGGCCACAGGCAGTGTCCTGCATGGCGACGTGTGATCCTCCTTTTAGTTTGCTAATGTTATTGTGACAACACACACAGACTCTTAGGTATTACGGTATTTGTGTTGTATAATGTAATTCAGTTGATCAAGGAGATGATATTATATGTGTTATGTGTAATTTGTTGCGCTTTATTATGTAATTAAGCTACTATGCTTTCTAATACTTTTCTATTCTGTTGTGTTGTATCCACAGATAGATATTTTATTAAATACTGGAACATGACCATCAGTCTTCCTCATGTTTCATTTACTTTCTTTAGAGCTTCAAGAACAGAATCAAAGTTTGAGTGTGCATTGTTGAAAATACGAACCCCTCTGCTTGTACGTAGAATTCATATACCATTAAAATGCTAGGATATATTCAAATAAAATTTCTTGGGAAATTTAGCGATTGGCAACGTGAATGTTGACAAAACATGTGTCCTTATGTGGCGCAGCAGTTAGAAATGACAAGCTTTTCGATATGGAGTTAGCAGAGGCTACTGATCGAGTATTTATCAAACAGCTTTTATAATAACAGCAGCGACCCATTAGTCGTGTGGGCTGTAGCAATATCATGCACGAAGTAAATATAAGTTTAATCTTCATCTACCAAGTACTGAAAACATGGTCGTGTCAATTTTTCAGAAAGTTCTGTGTTAATATTAACATTACACAACAGAGTATGGAGCTGAATACACAAATTCAGCCTTAAATTCCTGAAGTTCTTGCTCTGAATATTGATATACCGCTTAAATTCTCCCGGCATTCGTTACAAAGAAATAACACTTCTGCTTCAACAGTTCAATTATGCATGGATTCTGAAATCGAATTTCAGAACCTAATCGTAGCGCTAATGCAACAGCTTCATATTTATACCCGTCAGATTTGTCAATATTTCAGGAGGGTTGAGTAGGCTATCATCGTGCAATGTTTGCCTATATATTCAATTTTGTAAACAAAATAAAATAATGTCCAACCTCTTAATATGTCAGGCATATTTACCAAAAATAACATAATTCATTGTCTCGTAATCCCTTTATATTTAACGTGACATTTTTACGTTCTATTCTACACTTACTAATCTTTAAACCAGTTTCTTTTTCCTTTTTATGTACTGTTTAGCTATTATTAATATTATTAAAACTGCAAATTAGTATGCATGCTATATTAGGTTTTCGACACGAATCTAATATCTCCGCTGTATCCTAAGTGTTACGTCTTACTCGATCTTATAATATGAAATTGTTAGGGTACTAGAATTAATATTAATATTTTAAACATAACGAATCATTCACATTTTCTGCTTTAATGTAAGCAAGGCTGCATAAAACACCCAAATATTTCTTCTGTTCAGGTACCAGTACAGTACTTTATTCTCCTGGAAAGTATAAAAACATAACAGAACCCACAATTCGCCATATATTTAATGGCTCCTAGCGCTTTGAAACTTGATCAAGTTATCTTCACATTTCTTCATCAACCTACGTCGAATTGTTCTAATACGAAATCTGGTATCTTGTAGAGTCAACTCCTACTTCTGTCACTCCCGTGTATATATATATATATATATATATACCAGTTTTTCAACCTACGCTCGAATACCACATCACCAACAGCCAATCCCGCTACATAACACTAGCACGCCTCAAGTCAGCCTACACAACAACGCAGCAAGTAGTCGCAAGCTCCTGAGATGGATGTATTAACATCTGAAACATGTTGAGCAGTAAATTGACATAATAATGCATGATACACAACCTATTAGCGCTTCGGCAAGTATTGCTAAGCCTCTGTCATTTCACATAAACTCATTGTCTATCGTAAATCCTCTTCTGCTGCCCAACTCTTCGGCCTAATGGATGAAAATTAATCATATCAAAAAGCAATACAATATTTACCTTTTTCTTTTAATTTTAAACCATTATTCTGTGTTTAAAAAAATCCCAATTCCATAAACATGACACATCTTTACAGTGCCAGGTTGAATCCGTTCCTTCCTCCTGTTTATTCTTCTGCTTTAACTCGATAAATGAGTCATCGTAACTAACACTGTCTGGTTTAGTAAGCCTTTGAACAACAGTTACTCAATATGAACACAAATTCAGAACCTTGATTATTGTGTGCACCTGTTTCCGTGTCATGCAATTTTGTTCAGTCTTGTGCAAAATTATTTCACCTGCAATGCTTGCAGATTTTTAGGAAAGTCTTAAGTCTTCATTTCCAACGGGATTTCATCAATGACCTCTTTTGTTTCTAAAGACAAATAATTCTCTAAGCGAAAATTTGAATTTTCCTGATATTTCTAAGTTTAAAATATTCAGTTTTCCCTAAGGTGAGTAATTCCCCTCAAGTGTTTCAGGAAATAACATATTTTTCACCTAATAGATAGCACACAAACGGCATATATATATATATATAAACACACACACACACACACACACCCACACATATATTTTTTGCAAAAGAAGTTATGCAGGTTTACTGTACCGTAACTACAGAAAAAGCAGCGAAGCACATCGTAGATAGTACAATAAGAAACTGGCCACACTGAGAAATATTTAGTGCATCTTCCAGTTGCTGCACGAAGCTGTGAATGAGAAGAATACATGCAGTGGGGTTACTGAGGTAGAAATTCTGTAAAGATTACTAAATAATTTTTAATTTTGCGACTTTATCTTGTGCATGTACAGGGTTATTCAAAATGATTGTCGGGGTTTTAAAAACTTGTCATATACAACACACTTGAGATAGGAGTATATGTGTCTTTCATTTAATAGAACAATACTCTAAGTTTCTGTTACTTATCTTACAGTTGTCCTATATATGTACGCCTTGTGATTCTACAAACATCAACACGATAATCGAGTTCGTTCCATGTAGCATGTCAGCGGTATCAATTATCGTGTTGATGTTTGTAGAATCACAAAGGGTACACATATAGAGCACCTGTAAGGTATATACGAAACCTTAGAGTGTTTTTCTATTAAAAAACACTTAAACTCCTATCTCAAGTGTATTTTGTATGACAAGTTGTTAAAACCCGGACAATCATTTTGAATAACACTCTATTTGTCCTACATATGACCTAAATTTTTAAAGATTTATTTTTTTATGGTTTTTGTTTTATTTGTGGTTTGAAGATTATGGATGAAATTGTAAATATTACTTTTTCACGTGCACTAACAATAATATGTCCGGTATTTCCTGAAGAACTTACGCCATTATTTCCTGATGGTGTTGAATGCACGTATTTAATTTAGCTTGCAAGTCACAGTTTGTAATTCTATGAACTGGTTCATCTTCCTTCGCGTGGTGAGGTGTGATAAGTTGTCTGATATCCAATATGGCCAACTTTAGCTTATCGAACTGACTACAGGCCAAAGCGATCAGATTAATAAACAGAGACAAGAAACCGAATTTTACTCCCAGTACCAGTAATGTTGAAAAGCCCTGCAAGGAAGCGAATACAAGCAATTATAATGCTGATATATGTTTAACTCCCTCCAAAGATCACTGTTCAAACTACAAATTTTGCGGAGAATTTTGTCTGCTAACAGCCTCTAAATTAACGTATTCCTGCAGTGGAAAGTTAATTCACAACCAGTCGAATAGGGCGTTATGCTTTAACTGAATAGGTATTAATACGACCTGAACTTGGAAAGAGGGCACTTTGGGAACTTCTTGTTATACCTTTCTCTGTCTGTAAAAATAAAAAATTTAAATCAGTACCATTATGGGCCCAAGGTGCCCAGAGGTTTCCAGGAAGATAAGGCTCCCAGATTACGTGAAAATGACCCAGGATGGTGGTAAGGTTGTCAGCCTTCCGCACCGGCCGCATTTACCCCTAGGAAATTCTCCTAGTACTCATTTCTGTTAGAGGCTGAATCGACCTTAGGGCCATAGTGTGATGGGAAGGATTATGTCAATGGAAAATTCCAGTGAAACCATCTGGAATCGAACCAGCGGCCATCCAATTTGTAGCACAGCACCTTAACCACTGTACTATCGCGGTCCTCTTTTTGTATTTTCACTAATACAATTACACTGAAGTTCTCTGAGAAAAGGCCTCAGGTAATGATATATTATTCCGTTAGTGCAAAGCACAGGACGACGGTGGATATATAAAGATGGAGACTTACTAATGGATTCAGAATTTGGCCTAAATGATTTGTCCGAGATATACGTATATGTGATGTGTGCTATTACAGATTATAATATGTGAAAAACAAGATTTTCTTGCAAATAAAATTATTTTATTTTCAAAATTGCTAGTTTACTCTAGATGTCTCGTCTTTACATCACCGAATATTTGTAGAGAATCGCCAGAGGAATAAAGCATATAATTGACAAACAGAAATTAAATAGCCTCTCAAATGCTACTAAATTTTACAAAATAATTTTAATAACGCACAAGACACGATTTAACTACGATATATTACTTCCAAAACGAAAATTTATGTCGAAATGTCTATATGTTTCTGTGCGCTTCCCTCTGCAGTTAGTTGCTTGCTATTTTGTGTGGCGTATCAAAACACCACATGATTTTCGACGTTCAGAATGATGCAGAAATAAAACGGCAGTTTATTTTGCGAATATACTTAGAAGCGTAACTAAAAATTGTAGCAATTCAAATTTCTTTTAGTTAAAGTTGAAGTAATTTTGAATACTTCGTGGAACCTTGATACAATATGTGTTCCGTTTCTCTCACATCTATCTGTATACATCTTTTTACAAACCGACACAGCTTAATCTCGGTTACTGATGCAACTATTAACTGCAATGGTCTGTCTTTCTGTACCGTTATAAATTTGTATTCAGCAGGGTGTAGCTGAGACATTCGTTATGCTGATATTTTTGTGTTCCCATGTAAACAAAAGTTGTGGCATAGCGCCCAAAACAGGACAAAATCTCTTCATTTCATATTATCAGTCATGGTACCATTCCCAGCTATTCTTTTTTTTCCATGGTGCAAAACCTTTAGGGGGTCAGGGTCTCTGTATTACAGAGGCTTCACGATCACACTCAGAAACAAAACGCTTAGTATGACTTCTCTGGAAATTTGCCTCTCTATAGCCTGACGAAATGATAATATCGCGGAAAAATAAGAAAGAAGGAAGGAAATATACGGGGAATATCAAAATGCAAAATTAAGTGTAATATGAGAAAAATTTGACGAGAATTTTTCTTCTATAGGGGTGAGAAATTGTTACCTGAGTGATGTTAACCAGTTCATAGAACGGTGAAACAGTCCAGTCGAAAGGATACCACACAATGAACATCATCTCATGATTTGTCACGATACGTATTGTTGACTGGATTAAATGAAATAACACAGTTGCTATAGCTGTACACGCAGTGTACGTCTGAATGAGCGGGATCCATCCTGCCGCTGTCAAGTGTCCTGTGTCAGCGTCTCTGGTAGGCAGATCTTCCCACGTGAAGCTGTCTGTTAGGTCCATCGCACGTTCAATACTTTGCTTTTGCAGTCTGACACAAAGAGATCAATCACTGATAAGAAGATAAGTTAATGTGCAAAAGTGGCCTAAGAAGAGGACGAAGCTTTTTATACCTTCCTATAAAATTGTAGGCAGTATATTATTTAGTAAAGAATTAAGAAATATCATTGAAAAACTTCTGTTATCTATAGAGCAGTATTACTTAACGTTTATTTATATTGTAATTTCATTGCAAGACTTTTTGCCAGTGTTACGAAATGTTGCTCTTGAACACTACACCTTGTCTAGTTCGAACTATCGATATCGAAATATGAAGGCAATTGTTCTGCGGTAAATATCAAGCTAATTTTACAGTTCCGGCTCCTATATATTTTCGTACTTTGACGTATTTGTGCATAATATTGTAGGATTATTCCCCAACAAACACAGTGCAGTCGATATATTTTTCAATCTTCACTAAATTTTTGCCGTTTTAGTTTAGACACTACGTAACCCAACAAACATTTTTTAATATGTGGAACCAACAGTGTTTAGTTGGCGCCATATTTTTCCTAATATATTTGTGTTGTTTTTAGTTGCGATCACAAAATTCCGAAAAGCAACTATTATCTTTGTCATATGTGTCTGTCCGTCTGTATGCATGGAAACATTCGGCTCCAACTGCACGGATTTTGATTAAGTTTAATATTTGAGGATTTTTCTAAAATCTATCGAGAAAATTCAAGATTCTTTAAAATCGTACAAGAAAAACAAGTACCTTATATGAAGACCAACGTACATTGTCGATCATATCTCACTCATTTCTTCTTAGAACGATATATATTTCGGACAAAAGTTGTAGAGAAACCCAAAATACACATTTGGTGTTCAATAAAGTTTTTTCGAAAATCTTCCCTTTATGAGGTAATGAGGAAAAATATTGTAGAGCGGGGCAGGCCATAGATAATAAGGCGTTGGAGCCTGGATACTTAAAGCTAAAATGCATAAACAATTTGTATAATTCTCAATGATTTTCCACTGCAACAGTTCTTGCACGAATGCACCTCAATGTTACGTTTTACGAACATGGTCTCCAATTTTATCACTGCTGTAACTATAATACAGTTTTTGATAAATAACTATGCTGCTGTAACAGAGATGGTTGTGATCTTACGTACCTGCAGTAGGTATAAATCCACATAATATTGGTAAAAGAAATTAACACACGTACAGATGCCATGGCTTTTCCCAGATCTTTCCTATGTACGTAGACATCAAACAACATCCCCATATAAGTAGTGAAAAAACAAAAAAACAAAGTTTCCTTGTAGACGGCATAAATAGTCGGTACTTTCTTCATCTGAAAAGGAATTCCCCCTAATCTTAGGAGGAAAATAAATGAACTGAAACGAAGCTGCGACAAGCTGTTTATTTTTGATTTTACGCTCTCCATATAGATACAATTTACTAGAACTTAACATTAATGTATGTTCAAAATATTCTGTACAATTGCGGCCAGTCCACATCCGTTAAAACGTGTTACGTTCACACTGCTACAGTTATTCTGCATGTCAGAACGCTACGCATCACACTGAGCGCTTCAAGCGATGGTTATGATTTTCCTAACCGAAAGTGATCAATACTGCGGTAACTTGCATTATTAATGGAAGTTGAAAGTTAATACTTCAGAATTCTTAATTTGGTAGTTTCCTGAAAATTCGGAATTATAACGCTATATTCTTATTGTGAGTCACAGCATTCTAGAAAACTTGGTATAGGGTGTTTATTAACTTAAAATTTTCTATCATAACACATGTGTAAAACGAAATGTTAAATGTAATTAAGCGTTATAAAAAGAGAGAATTTTAATAGTACGATTGTTTATGGGCCGCCTTGAATTGTTGTGCATAAGTATCGAGTAGTGTATAATTCAGTGTAACTTCATGTTTTGTAGTTAGAATTGTTCAGAGTATATGTAGAATACATTATATAAATCCTGCTGGATACATTATGTATTCAATGTTGCCAACCTTCCGAGATGATGCAATGAAACACAAACCGTTATGGTATTTATGCGAAATAGATGTTCAAAACATAAAGCTGCATAATGGTACTGCTGATAAAAGGACTGTAAAAGATCTGTGCAATCCTTTTCCTGTTACGCCGCTGATCTTACGTCATAAATAACATAAAATCAATAAGAGAACTTTAATTTTTCAAGGTAAGAAATGAGACTCTAAGTCGTGGATAGAACTAACTAGACTTTCTGTGACGAAAACCTGAACAATATTGTGATGACCTACATTTAGTAATGTAGAATGTTTCAATATGAGGTCCGCATTTTGATTTTCTAATTACGCATTATGACTCCAAAAGTCTGAACAAAATTCGTATTCGAAATATACATGTGTTGAAATCACTGATACGCTTTTGTGTAGTATAATGTTAGTTGTTGAGACTGACTCCACACATATGTAGTGCCATGTAATTCGGTCAGCCGTGCCCTCAGCCGTGGATTCGTTTTCTTTCATCTTAGAATGTAAGTCCGGTGCTTGCAATTGCCTATTTTGATCGTTATGGTAAAAAGCAGTAACACATCCCCGACCACCCTCGTGCTGACAGGGAAAGTTTTAAAAGGATAAATTTATTTCACATTAAAAGCTTCAGAGGAACGTACGTAACATAGCAAATGCCTACCCTGTGATATCTACCTCCATGTACGAAGGTACATCTTCAGAATTTAGTGGTTTCTCAGAAAAGAATTTCTAATTCTTTGTATCCTATCCCCGATGAATTCAGCTGTCACACTTCTGACCCGATTCTTGAACATAATTTACTTACATTCCTCTTATACACGTGTAGGTTTTCAGTCTGTCAATTCTACCGATATATTCACATCAAATTCCTTAATTCTTTTTCCTTCCCTAACATATTCTGTTGAGGACAAAACACAGATATTTAGGTACAATTTATTAACTGAATTTCCTTATCCGGACTAGACTGCTCAGGTGACAAGAGAATTAAAATTACTTCCTTTTAAGTTCTTTTGTCAATATTAACTTAACCCCCTGACAACTGAAGTGTTTTAAATACATTGCACAGCCTACAGGTTTTACGCCATCAGATGATTCCCTGTGACTTTGGAGTAACACCCCTGAAATTGACATAGTGGTAGGGGATGAACGATAGTCGAATTAATATTATAATTGAGCGGGAATGAAGCTATATATGTGCTAGGAAGAATGTGTCCTTTCCATAATAATATTTTGTAAAACGTTTTTGATACATAACATCCATACAAAATGCGAGACAGAATTTACAGATATGCAGAATGTCAAAATTGTAGACTTACCTTTGTTATGGTTCGGCACTGACTGCTTCTAATAGTTCCGTTCGGAATTTGTACACCGATCACAGCATTTCTCACTCTGCTCTAAGCATGTGGAACTGCCGTTGCATGAATCTTCCCTTCACAATCTGATTGAACGTTAGAAACTTTTTTGAAATAGGGCAATGACTCGAATTCTCGTCTCCAGTGTTTGAAACCTTTGTCCCAAATTTTGATGTCCTATTGATAGCATAAGAAGAAAACTTCTATCCACATGTTCTTGCATAGAGAAAGTTGGTTTTGTTAATAATCCTATTTCAGTTAACAGGGGACAAATATAACAGCAGCCCCCCCCCTTGTGTAGAATCCTCTGATAAAAGCAAATGGCATAAAATTTTATGGATCACATGAGCCAATTTTCACATTTCCAACATTCCGTCCTGACGCTCCACGACTTCAGGACTTCCAAAATACGCAACCAGGTCGTTGTCACTTATGAAAGACAAATGGCTTTCTGAGGGTTGTGACGTCATCTGAAGGCGTGTGTCAAACAGTTCATAGGTCTAATTAACTGGTTTCTCACTCTTAATCTAAAACCTGGCATATATCCTGCGGTTTTTAATACAACCTCATCACTAGGCTACAATAATGACAGTTCGTACTCAACAGAGCCGAACTTAATGTTAGTAAGAGCGAAGTTACGTTACAGCGACACTCACCACACTAATTCAGCAGAAAAAATCTATTGCTGTGTCAAACAACTCTATTACATCAGTTTACAAACCCGATGGAAATTTGTGAAGGCATAGTAAGAGGAGAGGCATGATTGACTGCACTGGCGCCACTCCTCTGATCGTCCTCTAACTCCACTCCGCTCAGTAGGCAGGAAGCACCGAACAGTTAAGGCGTGTAATGCGTTACACAGATGTGACCTATCATATTACATGAAGATATAAAGTAATATTATTTTATATTAACACACAATCAAGTCAGTTACATATGTTATACAATGTCAACTCATCAATAAATCTCTGATATATATTCATAATTTAGGAAATTTTGTATTTTCCACAATAATTATCAAATCAATACATCGGAAGGTTGGGTTATAGAATTAAAGCTAACCCTACTTCATATACCCATCTGTAACTTTGATGATTCAACCACGATATATATATGTCTGTTCCAAGAAAGTTAATGTAATTTTCTACGCCATGTTACTTTGTTTATCATACTTTTTAGATATTAAGATATACGGTCCAGGCAGTTTGTTTTTTTCTACACGATACATGCAATTTCTCTTGTGAAGTCTGAGGCCTCAAATCCACAATAAATATTTAAAATCTACTTCCCTTTTTATTTTTGTAATTAGGCCATTATGGCAAAAAGTTTGGCAGAAATATGATTACTTGAATATTTTTGTATACAAAGTTTTGTTGACTTACCGCCATATCCATTTATGTTTAATAACATAACGGTACGTGCCACGTTACAGTGATAAGAACACAATTTGTTGCGTCAACGGTGATAGAAGTATTGGAATGGGAGTTGGAAAAATGAAACAAAACGTTCAAAATTGCAGGAAGTAGATAAATAGAGAAAAGGACAGGTGACACACAATAGATAGGATTCGTGCAGTAAGGATTCAGAAATGTGAAAGAGACCGTCTGACGGTCAAAATGATGGTATGTGACCACATAAAAGAGGCCATTACTGTGGGGTTAAAAGAGGGAGAATTAGATTGAAGGAAATTACCAAAAGAAATAAGAATCCTTCTGTCTTGTATTGATTGCTGCTATGCGTATTAATCGCATTTGTTTATTACTATGCAAGCATAAATCTACGTTCTTCACGTTGTTAAACTTTCGAACCTGATAGAGGAAGGCAATTTTCTCTCTCCAATCTAGAGCAAATAAATTAACGAATAGGAATAAATAAAATATGTTTGATCCATTCGGCTGGTCTTAAAGACCAGTGACAGAGTCTTGTCAACTTGATCACGAATATTATAGTCCCATGTAATGCATCGAATATTATGGCTAGCAGGGCAAATTTATTTTTTGAGTAACTATTTTTGTTGAAATGATTTGAAATAAAAACAAAAATTATGAAACTATTTCGAAATAAAAAATATAAGACTGATTTTTAACATTGTAACCTTATTGAAATACATACAGAGCAACATAATCACTGAAATCTTAGACATACTTTAAAACCAGAAACGGGTGGAACTTGTAGAACAGATTACAACAAAGACTGAACAGGTTTCTAGTACAAAACAGTCCTGTTGTCTTCCCCACAATTCATGCCCTTCTGTACGTCCATATATATATATATATATATATATTCCGATTACAATTTTTCTACGTAAAATAAAAAGTTACGTCAATAGCGAGAAATTAAAATTTCACTATTAAATAGTGAAATATTTTTAAATTTACAAAATGTTATACTGCGTACGTAAACGTTTGTAACATAGTGTGGACAGCAGTTTTTGTGACAAGTAATATCCCATGAACTCCCATATGCAGTCTTAACAAAACTGAAGTGACTGTTTGTTATAGGCACGCCCCTACCTCACACACTGAGAATTCGCATTCGGATTCTTTACGAATCAATCGATGTGCAAATTTTGTATATGTCTGCACTGAAAATGGATATCGTTGCGATGCACGTCGAATCCTAGTTTGAGGCTCAAACTGAAAAGGTATGTGTGTGTACCGTTGGCATAAATTTTCTCCTTCTTAACAAATGCCAATATTGTACGGCTTTGTAGACGTAACTTAACAAATACACAAAAGTAGGAAGAAAATAACTCTTTTTTAGTGTAAGAAAGAACAATGTAATATGCTAGCACCCTTTTTTGTTGTGTTTCTGACTTTCTCGAGAGATATGAAATGACTGGGATGTCAAAAAAATCGTACAATAGGAGCATTTGCTATTCACCCATTTAAAATTAATTAAAGAAGAAGAAGAATAAGAAGAAGAAGAAAAAGAAGAAGAAGCATTCTTGAGGGGGGTTATAAGACTTCCACAAATTTAACACATTGCGGACGGGGCATTTAAATTGTTAAAATGCCCGTTCCCGGGGTTTAAACAACTTAAATCAACTTTTGTATTGTGTTTTTTTTTAATTTATAACAAATTCGCTATCTATTTTTGTGAACTGAAATTTTTAGGAAATACTCACCAAAGACCCTAGTAGTGCTGGAGGGTGTGATACCTCTGGAAACATTCCCCTTTGTGGAGTGGCACTACGCAGTGTATAGTGCATGGAAATCAAGCGCGTGTTAAAAACGCAGATGTGCGTCATCCATCTTGCACAGTTGTAATGTATAGACGCAAATCTGCGTCACCCGTCCACAATGTGTTAAGAAGCTTCCTACCTTTATGGAACAGGGACAAATTACAGAATCAGTCTTTCATTGTGATTTGTTATTGTATTTGGTACCTTTATATACATGGTGAAGTAGACGTATATTTTTAAGCTCTCTACATTTCACTAAGAGTTTACTTTTATTGTTTCTATGTGTATATTGTTTTGAATGCGGCTTCACCTCATACAAGCTGTGTGAAAAATACTGTAAGATCAATTACAACACAGTATTGTCAGGTATCTGTAATTTGAAGATAGCGAAATTTTGTTGATTACGAAAAGAATTTTACATCCTTGTAACATAGATATCTTGCTGCTTTTAAAAAATGTGAAACATTTTCACTTTAAATCGTTTAAAATTACAATATCTGCTCCTTGAAAATTTTTCATCTCGAAATCCACTGTAGTTTCATGATGTGAAAGCAAATAAAACTGATTTCACTACATATGCATTAAGGCTGAGTTTTAGGAAAGTCTTTAAATATTTTTCCAAAATTTGTGAAACGGATTGACTAGTTTCCAGTATTAGTGCAAGTGGATGGAATAATGAGGCACTTTGATTACTATCCACAGGCTGAAGAAGGAATTATATTTCAGTTAATAAGGTTTTACGCTATGTGTGTTAAAAATAAGAGAATATTTAAAAAATATCGCCATCATCATCATCATGTTCCTGAAGGGTTAGGTGTGTTTCCTGTTCCTTGATCCTCAAGATGAAGTTGGTCCCTCCATCTCTTCCTCGGTCTTCCTATGTTTCTTCGTCCTTTTGGTTTATATTGTAGTGCTTGTTTTGGTAGTCTGTTTGTGTCC
>Ga0131853_10016308_pt1 | contig 13559 bp, 9 predicted proteins | sample TergutLab28metaG_FD_92764 | JGI IMG/M metagenome (GOLD analysis project Ga0131853, IMG submission 92764) | Labiotermes labralis P1 segment gut microbial communities from Petit-Saut dam, French Guiana - Lab288 P1 (version 2) (version 2) | ecosystem: Host-associated > Arthropoda: Insects >... | reverse complement strand
CTGTTTTTGTTATCGGGTCGATTTTTAGTTTATCTCTTTCTTGCAGGTGTAGCTGTTTAAATATTTTAAAGCCTCGTCTTTGTGTTCCTGTTATGTCTCTTTCTAATGTCTTCACAAATTTGTGTAACTAGTAAAAGGTTAAATGTTAAAATCACAGGTTCACTATTATTTAACATCATATAATTCTTCAGTTGTACGCATGTACATTGGTATAACACGTTAAAATTACAACACTTTAAGTCTCGGACCATTGGTGTTTAAATCTAGGCGCTTGTGTAAATGTGCGATGGCATCCATTTTAGTATCATCCTTGTCTTTGTCGTGGAAAATATGCTATCCCTAATTGGGCGTGGTCAGGGCAGTCATTTTTGTGTGTTTACCACATTGTGTGTACATCAGGAATGCTGTTTAAAGTCACATATTATTGTGGTGTCCTGTTCCTTTTGCACTGTAGTGAAACCAATATCACAGACAAACCAGATAATTTATTCTTGCCTGAAACTTGTCTGCACACAGATTCTTTGTTTCAAGTAGTGGGATCATAAAAGGACACATAGTCATGTTTTGAAAATTATAATTCCATTGCATTCACTCCTAGGGTTTTTGAAGTGGTGCTGTATATTAACCCTTTAAACACCAAGTAAAATTCCATCTGCCATTTGCTGGCATTATTAGGAGCTCACCATATTCTCCATGTTAGCAGGTTAAGGGTTAAGCTTACATTTTTGAAGTCTTGATTAAATTTGTATCTTTACCAGAACTGCAAGTTGTTGCCGTGAGGTTGATCAAGTTATCTCCAGTTAATATTACCCTACAGTTAATGACCCATGAGGTTTTGTAGCCGTGCCAGCAAAAGCGTGGTGACAAGGTCTTCATAAATATAACTTTTTTTTTTATTTCATGAACTGGTATTTAAAAATTGTGATTCCTGTAATGTTTTGTTTCCCATTTTTCCCTTGCGTAGTTAAAAATTCTGCATTGTTCATTTTACTTTTAATTTTGGCCTTCTATCCAACATTGCATAGTCCTTAAGAATAACATTTTATAAATAATTTTTTTTTTTTTTAGTTTCTCTTTATCTCTCATGTATCTTGATTAGTTGCGATACACAGTAAATGGAATTGAATGAGAGCAGGATCTAGTGTCATGCTGTTACAGTGGTAGTGATTGCATTGTTGGGTTTTGTAACATTGCTCAGGAAATTTTATTAGATAGGTAGCAAGCTGGTTGGATGGTTTGTTCAACAGTTCATCCAGTCATTTCCTATTTCTAATCATTAGGTGTTTATAGTTGGTGTTCAGAATGTTGGATTGACCTTTGGGATTAGGTGGTGTAGAGGAATGATGATATCCAGACATTTCAGCAAATATTACAGTTACTGTCTTCATGGCGAATCAGTCTTAGGGTCCTCATAGAGCCCTTACATAGACCTGGCAGTGAGTGATGTGTGGGAGGTGTCATTCTGATTGTTTGGGGAACGGGCTGCATTGCCAGCCTGTAGGGGAGCTCCCCATCGTAGTGAAAAGTTGCAATGAAAGAAAATATTTGAGGCTGGTGGGGGGAAGTAAAGAGAAATGATCAGTCATCATGATCAAAGGGTTGAATATAGCTTCACTTGCTGTCAGAGGATCTATTCGTTGCCCACAGAGAGGGCATTGAGCTGTTGTTCAGAGGAGTTGAGTGAGTGGTGGGTGTGGGGGCAAAGTGGTGCAGCCAAGCAATCCTCCCGCTTGAGTTTTATGGTAGGTGTTTTCTATGCATCTGTGGCATCTCTGATTTCGTGTGAATTGTACAGGGGTGCTGATAAGTCCTTAGCCCGACCAGGAAGGAAGGAAGCTAATGTTTCTGTCAGAATGGTGTGAATTTCCATCGGTGCCTTGCCTTGCAGGGAAAAAAAAATTTGTTGACAGCTTGTGTCTTGATGTTGTTGAAATTACGCGCGTCCCTGACATGCTTCCAAGCTTATTTCCTTCCTGGTCGGGCTCAGGACTTATCAGCACCCCGGTAAGCATAGATGTTACATGTAATTTATGCCCCTTCAAAGTCAGTCACATTTACGCTTCTCCCATCCCTCAGATATTTCTGTCACATCCTTGTGATTCCCCAAACTTGCAGCAAAGTTACTTGCATTACCTCGTACCTACTGCAGTGAACTCGCATGTGCGCTGGCACCTTGGTTTGCCTACTGACAAATCAGAATGCAACTTTGCATAGTTTACTGACTTCTAAATCTGTATAAGGGCTGTCTGATCCCCTCCACATTTATTTGCCCTGAATATGACAACTGACATGTTTGGTGAAGCATCAGGAAATCTTCATTCATCTACACTAATCCAGAAAACCAATCCAGTGCGGTGAATTTATTTGCTAGATTATATTAGTGTATTTTTTACCTTTTAAATATTAAAGTGTTTCAGTTTGATAATGGGTTATTTTTTCTGTCAGAGTATCAATTCAGAAGTCCATTCAGATAGCAGTTGATCTGTCCAATGTATGTTGCATCCACACAATACTTAAAAAAAAAAAGTCGGACTTGCTGGTTGCCATTTTTGGGTGTTAAATACTTGTTGATATGGAATTTTAAGCCTGTAAACCTTTGGATTATAGCCAAATGTTCTGCTTCGTTTTATAAATATGTAGCTCAAATTTTTTTTCTTAGTTCTGCATAAAATTAGTGTTGTTGTCATGGTTTAGGGTTTTAGGAGTTGTGTTGTACCTTAAATTGGACTATGTCTTAATGGCGGCTCGTTTTGTCACTCTGCCATCCATCACATGCGCTCTCACAAGAGCAGTTGCTTTCTGTTGCATTTCTTACATGAATGTGGCAGTCTTATGTTCCTTGTTCTAATGAATCTTTTTTTTAAAGTTACTTTCTTAGTATAGTTGGGAGAAGTTGGGTATGAAGAAGCTAGATGAATTGAAAAGATTTCCATATGGGACCATAGACAGACAGTGGATGAGAGTGATGAAATGGTGGAATGTATCAAAAGTAATAATTTAAAAAATTTTGTCTCGCAACAAATACTGCATCTTTTACAAAGACCAACTGGTTAATAATCACGTGTTACATATAGTTACCATTGTGCTTGAAGATGTTAAGAAATTGTTTGTACTCGTTGTGTTTCATTTATTTTGTTTGTTATAAATAAAAATACTCACAGTGCAATTTCAAGATTATACACCTTTAATTTGGGGTGTTCACAGCAATGAAGATATAAGTTTATGGTTGTCCAGGTTATATGGCCATATAGCTTGGCAGATAGTTACCATTGCAGTGTACCCAGCAGGTTCCTGTCAAATGGTGACCACCCGCCAAACAACGTTATGTCATAAAACAACACGCTTGTCTTTCCTATTCAAACTACGTGTCCAAGATACAGTAATCTATTTTCTTCTAAACTGACAATACCAGATGAACTCTGAACTGTAAGTCACGGAGTTCCTCATTACATGAGATCACCATATTGTAAGGAGTGATGCCATGTAGTGTGGTGGATATTTACCAGTGATTTTGATGAATGTACTGCCTTCACCTTCAGTGTAGTGTCTTTTACCTTGAATATGGAGTTAATAATATGTGGTGTGTGACACAAGGCCAGAAAATGTAGGATTTGTGACAAAATAATACTATTGTGACAGTGGTGTATGTCTGAATATGGTGGGTGGCCTGGGACAAAAATACACAAAATACTTGGCACGCATTGTGTTAAGAAACTGTGAAATGGAGGGGGGGGGGGGTTGCTGTGGGCCAAGTGGGTAGATTAGTTGGAAGAATAATTTTTTCTAATATTATTGTCTTCAGCTTTATATTATCAGCAGTCAAATGTAACTGGGGGTTATCACATTATTTGTTACCTTAATTATAATGTTTTGCAGTAGTATTAGCATTAATCATTTATGTTATAGCTGTTTTCTATATAAACTTGTTTCCTGGAGAATGTATCCCTCCACCTTCGCAGTACTTTTCTCTGCATTAATTTCTGTAAATATCTGTACGTGTCGTATCCACCAAATGTCAGTATATTACTCATACTCAGCCTACTTTTATAGTACTATGTGGAGTCTTCTTGTTGTTCATCTCTTTTTTTCTGCTTGTTTTACACTTCATGTCATGAAACATGTTTCAGCTGTTCTTAACACTGTTCATGTGTTCTTTTGGTCCATGCATTACTGTCAGTCCATAATGTTGGTTTAGCTGCATATTGAATAATTTCAATGGAATGGTATTTTTTATTCATACCAAATGTCACTCTAGTGCCTAGCACTTCTGCATCTTATTATGCATTGCACAGGGTTGAATCTAAGCCCAGGTGACTGGTTTTCCCAAGTCGCTTGAGGGTGAACGATAAGAAGTGCTCCAAAAGTGGATGTTCTAATCCCTCCACACAGTTTACAATTCTCCACTTGTAGTAATGCTGCAGTGGATCTCCGTATTATCATTGAGCTTGTAAAAGTCACGTGAAATGTGAATATTGACTAGGCTAAGAGCTGTATGTCTGAGCAGTTAGATTTTGATTCCCAAAGAAAGTACAGATTTTTCTCTCCTCGACCTTGTACAGGCTGGGTCTGGGGCCCAGCCTTCTCGTATCCAGTGTGTACCAGGAGCTTTTTCCCTGGGGGTGTATCAGCCATTGCGTGAACTTGATCTCTAACACTTATCAAGAACTGAGTTAAAAATCAGTCACCTCCATCTAATGCTGAGGTTAAAAATGAATGAAGCTGTACCTCTGTTACCCCTGGATGGGGAAAACTGTAGCTTTTATTGACTGAAAAATGTGTGGACCTTCGGGAGAACATTACAATAACATACTTTGTAGCATGTCTGATATTGGGCACACATGTATCTATCTTTACCTGTTACAACAACAGTATGATTCAGGTTTATGTACTGTTGCTTGTACATGCTGTGTTTATGTTGGCAGGTTCGTCTCATAGTGATAAAGAGGTGGACCCAAACACTCCTGAGAAGCTCTCCCGCACAGCCTCAGAAAGGAAGCGCAAACGTAAGGTAGATGATGGGGGAGGGGGGGTGGCGGGGCCTGTGGGTGGTGCTGGAGGAAAGGGTGCTCGCACGGGAGACAACAAGAAGATCAACGAGTACTTCCCCAAACATGCGGGTACCAGCCCCATTCGACTTGCTGGCTCAAAGAGCCCTTCACCTCAGGCGTATGCCATGGTTAGTGATCTTCAAATCCTTATTCTGTTCACTGCATTAATATGTGTTGCCATCAGGCTAGTTTGCTCTATATATTTAAGTTTTAAATAATATTTCGTGCGTGCTTCTAAATTTATGTGTTATGTTGTACTTTGGGAATTAATTGCACACAATTATGGCTGGGGTTCTAGAAGTAATATGCAGCACAAGTGTAAATAAATGTGATTGGAATGGCGAGTTCTTGAGAATCTGTGGAGTTTACAAGTAAGTGGTTTGTTAATACCGTATATGAAGGTGTGTGTGTATTGGTAGCTAGTCATGTATCGGATGTTGATAAGGAAGGGCTTTTGCTCATATTTGCTGTAATGTCATTCTTGGAGTGGCTGAATGAGTGGGATGTTCAGCAACAGTGAAAAATGTGCACAGAAGTTTTAAAAGTTTAAAGTGAAGATGGGGATTTCAGTTGAGCATTTCCTTGGGTGGCCGTAGCTGGGGATGGATCAAATCTGGGAGAGCTAGACCCATTTCAGACCTGTTTTTCAATCTTGCTTTCCTTTACCTTTCTCAAGTCAACCAAACAGAGCATTTCCCAGGATTGTAGGGATCTGTGCTGTTTAGTTTCAGTAGAGACCATTGACTTTGCCTTGATTTTTGGAACCTGGATCTCCAAAATGTCTAGTCACGTGGCCTACATTTTGCTTGGTGCCAGCACCCAGAAGCATGATCTTAATTAACTGTGAGATCCTGAAGGACCTAGAAATTTTGTGTGTACCTGAAATTACTGGGTCCTATGGTGATTTATTGTTAGTTTTCTTTCTGTTTTTGGTTTGTGACACCATGTTATAGTGGACTGGTTTGTCAGCATTTTGGAGAACCTGGTTGTTTTTCCTCATCATGCCAAACTGGCAAGACCACTGTTAGTCAGCTCACTAGAAGACAGAGACAACAGATTTACCAGAGGAACAGCAAACCAGTCCCTCTCACCTCTTGCCTTCAACCCCCTCCCCTTTCCCAATGGTGAAAGAAGCTAATGTAACTATTGGCTTTACATTCTTGTGTTTTACTATGGCCATCTCAACACAGGTTTTTCTTGGTTTCCCTGTGCCTATAAGCAAATGCTGAGATGGCTCCCAAGATTCCTAGTTGCCACTACATGCTTCTCATGTAGCCCTCCCGACTTAAATCTAATAGTAACCAATTTCATGTTTTGTTTACATGTAAAATAACCACTGCCACCAAGTAACAACCCAATTGCAGTAAATAAATATATTATATTAAAGCCTTATATCCTCATAGAAAAAGAAGGAAAGAGTCAGAAGCTAAAACAATTGATTATTTTTTCTAGATTTTTTAACATACTGTTTGTTGTGAAAGGTTGGTGTATTGTAATGTTTTTGGGTGATGCCTAATTAAAATCTCACTTGAGTCATCTGCTGTCCTGAGTGAAGTTTCCATGTTTTTTCTCAATCCTTTGAGGCAGATGCCACAGTAGTGCTGTTAGGCCATGATGTCTTCCTTCCTTGGCCTTTCCCATTTCATCATTCATGTATTCTTCCATGTGCAAACTCTGTATATTTTAGGGTGGATTTTATGCTTCCAGTCATTGTTAAGACACTTTGTCCTTGTCATTGCAGTACCCTCCCTCACCCCAGCAGACACTGCTGCCATCACCTCAGACGCCAGGTGTTCAGTCTGCACCACCAGACTTCCCAAACCTCATGCATCCGCCCAGGCCGCTACCAACCATGATTAGCAAACAAGTACAGGTAAGTCCATTTGTACTTTCATCAGATGATAACCTTGGTGTTCTGTTATTTGCTATTGCTCATTATAACTAGCAGTAATTCCTGTTCCAGTTGTTTGAATGCTTTTCTTCTCTAATTTTATATATTACTTGGTTCTGGGTGGATTCTGGCTATTCCGTCACTTGGAAAAGCTTTCATTTTAAAAAGATAAGCCTGAAAATGAAGGTGCAATAGAATATCCTGTAATCATTTCAAGTTATAGTGTTTATTTTCCCAGCCTGATCTTCCAGTTTTCAGTTTTCTTCACTTAAAGCACTGGTTCTGAACTGGGGGATACGTGGTTTTTTGTAAGGGAGTGTGTGAGGTTATTTGTCTTATGTTTTTCAAATGCAAGTTGAAAGATCCTAAAAGTACATCTGGACCTCCCCCCCCTCTCTCTCTCTCTTTTCCTCCTCAACTACTAACAACAGCTGAATTACATGAAAAAGAGTTGAAAATATTTTGGAACAGCAGTGTCATGAAGTAAAACACACCCAGAATATCCTGTATTTAAAAAGATAATCAGTGGGTCTTCAGAAATATGTGCATTCAATCATGGACTGGTTGAGTGTAGAGAATGACTGAGAGTGGATGGCTGTGACTGTGTGTGACATCGCACAGAAAGGAGAGTTTGCCAAATGGAGGAATGGAATTATTGCCATAAGCATGCAGCACTGGACAGAAGTAAGTGGTTAGCTTCGTGCCATCTGCTTAGTGTTCATAGGCGAGGAGGTGGCATGGGTCCCAGAGCCAGGCTGGCCACAGTACCATACCCCTGCTTGAATTTTGAACCCCAGTCATGCAGTTCATAGCCTAGTCATTTTAATGCCTGAGCTATCCCACATTATCTCTGTTACTTGAATAGTGGCTAGTCTTAGATTGTATTTCTGGAACACTGATCTTTTTGGAAGTGACTGTGTTTACCAGGGTGGGAGTTTTCTCATTGGTGGTATTTTAGCTGTCTTAATTTCTTGTGCTTTCATATGATTTCTGATTCCATTTGTTGTAACACTATCTTTAAACCTTACCATCTGAAGATGGAGATTTTGTTGTTGGGTTTGCAGGGCTGTCAGCCAAATTTTAATTGAGGGTTGACTAGTAGTGTTGAATAAATGGTACACTCAGCAGCTCGAATGTACACTTTACGGTGTTGCAGGAATGAGATACACAGCCACTAAAGGTTAATTTAGTTTATTTAAAACTTGAAACATGGTCCTATGTATTACAGGAAGGACACTGATTGAAAGTGTTTCAGAGAACAGGGTGATGAGAGTAAATATTTGGACCTAAGAGGGAGTGCAGCAAGATGGATGGAAATGGACATTGTTTGGAAGTACAAGTGAAGGGGATGTTAGAATCGGGATAGGTAGCATATAGGAAACATTACTGTCCATACTTGAAACATAAAATAGTGTTGAGCTTGCTGCCTCATTTCGCTGCCAGTGATGGTTTTGTCTTAGGATGTGAATATTTTTACCCACTCAGTCTAGTGACAGAAGAATGCTCATTTTGGTCCTGACCACTGTGAGCAAACACTGGAGAAAGTTGCATAATGTGAAGTATCATGATTTGTTGTTACATAATAATATAAGGATGATGAAATCAGGGCTGAGGTGGGAGGAACATGGAATGTTTGGGAGAAACAATAAATGTTTGCAGTGTTGCAGCGGGAAAATCTGAAGGAAATGGGTCATTTTTCAAACCTAGGCTAGCTCATGCAATTGAAATATATCTTCAAGAAAGAGGATGGGAGATTGTGAATGTGATTTATCTGGCAATGGCAGGCTTTCTTTGAATGTGGTGATAACCCTCAAGTTCCATACAATGCTTGGAATTTCTTGAGAAACATTTAGTTTCTGAAGAAGGGCTCTGCATCCTGTAGTTATTTATTTTAGTTACATGTGTGTATATGTGTATGTATGCATGCATGCACATGTTATGTTGTCTAGTGTGGATGTGAGAAGGTTGCCTTCCTTTTTGTTTCCAGACGGAATTAACTTGTCAAAGGATACAGGAATTCGAAACACAAGCATCTTCTGATCTGGAACTCCGAAACAACAAAATAGATGAACTAAATAGGGTGAGTATTAGTGTTGCTTATTAAGTAGCCAAGTGTACTTTGCTTATCAACTAGAGATTACACTGCTATAAAATACTGTGACTGTCAAGGCCAAGGCACAGGGAGTACAAAATTATAGTCATAAAATCTGAAGCAAATACCTGAGTGCAAATGGTAGGATGACAGTGAATTAAGATGCATGAATATGATGAAATGATGTGGATTGGATTTATGTAACCATTACAACCATTCCCCCACCAAACGTGGCCTTGATGCATAAGTCACCGATTATTTTTATGTGTGCAAAAATTAGAAATTAAATACTGTTGTTTCCAAAACTGTTTACAGGCACTGGTTGATTAAATTTATGATGGCTGCATTCCTCATTTTTCATTTATTGCATATACAAATATGTGATTGAAAAATAAATGGCACAAATAAATTTTAATCTACAGGAATGTGGGGAAAGGTTACACAGTATACAGCTGAAATGGAGAACACATTTCTGACATTTTAGAGTAAATTCGGAATTAAGTATTACTACATGTAAAACTTCTAAACATTTTGAGTAGGAATTGTCTACTTTGAGAGGTTTTTTAAGGATTATGTGCTTCGTGCATGAAGCCCAATCAAAATATATAAATAAATGAACACGGAAAGTCCCTTGTGTACATGTTGACTGCCATGGAGGACCACTGCGACAGTGATTGCCGGTGTCTGACACTTTAGTATTGTTCAGGCCACCTCCATGGTTTCATGCATACTTAAAGGCAGTGTGTCTGCTAGCTGTTGGGAGCAGCAAGTGTGACAGTTCACAGCAGTGTGAAAATGGCACATAAGAGTAGTCTGGAAATGAGAATATAAAAAATCATGATAAAGTCAGTATTGATAAGAAGTATGTGAAAATTGTTCCTGTTGAGTGTGTTTGTCCTGGGCCAGGATAGCATAGTCAGTTTAGTGACTTGCCATGGGCTGGACAGTAGGGGGATCAAATCCCGGTGGGGATGAGATTTTTTGCGTCTCTGTGGACTGCCCCCTGGGGCCCACCCAGCATCCTGTATAGTGGGTACCGGCTCACTTTACTGTGGGGGGGGGGGGGTAAAGCAGCCAGGGCATGGCATTGACCTCCCATCCCCCATCTAGTGCCAACCTTAAAGAAAGATTAGAGCTATGCCTCTGCTCCCCCTCAGGACCTTCATGGCCTGTTCTAGGGTGAACTTTACCTTTATGTATCTGTTTTATCAAATCCCTACTGCCACTTCACCACAGCTCCTTATATTTTCATAAGCAAGCTATTTCCAAAATTTTTGTTTATATTAATACTAAAAACATGTAAATATCATGGCTTGTTTTCTGATTCCATAGTGGATATTGCGGCATTAAGCAAAGAAGGAATGAGACTCCTTTGCTGAGTGCCATCATCTTGGTTATGATATAATTTAGCCCAGTAGAACATTGCCTGTGTTGACAGCATAAGGGAGGGGCATATCAATTGTGTTTAAACCTGGCACCAGATGACAGAGAGCAGTACTCTTACAACTTCCACCCTGTGCGGTGGGACAAAGAAAAGTTCCATTTCTGTGCAGAATTGAATACTGGTTGTCAGGTCACTTCACTGCCAGTTGACCTGTATCTCAGAGGGCCATCCTGTTTGATTCTGATGCTGCCTTGCTATATGGAAAGTTTCAGATATATTCCAGGTACACTTTTGCATTTGATTAGCAGTGGTAACAGTGACATGACACTTTGTTTTATTATGGCAGACGACGGAGGAACTGAGGCATCAGTTGGCAGCCCAGCAGAAGGTGATTGAGCAGCACAAGTCACATATCAACAAGTGTATTGATGTGGTCAAAAAACTGCTCAAGGAGAAGTCTAACATTGAGAAGAAGGAAGCACGGCAAAAGTGCATGCAAAATAGGTTACGGTTGGGCCAATTTGTTACGCAGAGAGTAGGCGCAACTTTCCAAGAGAATTGGACTGATGGCTATGCATTTCAGGAGCTAGCAAGGTATGTATATTATTTATTTTCCAGATGTTTTCTTCTAGTTGTGATAATGTATGATTTTGGAAGTAGCAAATGGTTTAAGTGAACGTGCTTCTCCATCTTCAGAGCTGAAGTGAAGAGTGGGTCAGTTGCTGTGGCTCTTGATGGAGGCAGCATTCTCCTCTGAAACAATGATAGCCAGCTTTAAGACTGCACAGTGTCACATTCCAGAAGAATGCATTCTGAGCCCTGACCACCTAGAAAATATGAAAATTTACATACTATATACTGAACATGCCATTTATATAATGCTTTTAGCAGAGGCATATTGGACATATAGCCCATTGTGTCTGTCATGTCTTTGTACTGTCATCAGTTCTCTTATCTATCATATTGTGAAAGTAATACACAATTATTTGACAGGCGGCAGGAAGAAATTACAGCGGAACGGGAAGAAATTGACCGTCAGAAAAAAATGCTGCTAAAGAAGCGGCCATCAAATAGTGAGACAGCACGAAAACGTAGTAACACACAACAGCAGCAACAGCAACAGCAGCAGCAGCAACAGCAACAGCAGCAACAAGGACAGGGTTCGGCCATCCTGCACAACGGCACTGATGCCACGTTCCTGAAACCCGATGCTATTCCAGGATTCTCGTGGCAAGAGTACTATGAGGCTGATGAAATTCTCAAGGTCGGCAACACATTACCAAGATCCTAAAAACATAATTATCTGATCAGACATTAAAAGAAACAGTGTGCTTTTGTGGCTTCAAATTTACTCTATTATTTTATCATGACCTGTGGGGTACAAAGTATGGAAATGAGGAGAGGCATGATGGAAAAAATCAGAATAGGGAGCTGCAGTGTTGTAGTGGAAGGAGAGAATTAGATCTGTAGACATTTATTGTATGAAGATTATGCTACAGAACCAGGCAGGATTTTTATGTTTTACTAGCTTTTACTGTGTTTATTATTTTAGTTGTGATTAGTGTTGCCTGTGGTTTATTTAGCTTAGGTGGCATGCTTATAAGCCAGTGTTTTTATTCATGGTAGTGTGCGAGATAATTCCCCGCCTGGTTATTAATGTTTGTGTGAAATTATATTCACTGTTTGACTTTTATCAGCTGAGTGGAATGCCCATGTCTGATTAAATGTTTGAAATGTTTCTCTTCCTGGCCAAAAAGGACAACAATGTCCCTAACAGGTGCTGGCATGGGCAAGTAGATTGAAAATAAATCTGAGTGTCCATTTCTACCTTGGTATTTAAAGGAATTACAAGTTTTGTGCTGTGCCTAATAGGGAAGTAATCATTTCTCAGGGTTAAGTGTGCTTTGTCTTGGTACTGGAATCAGAATTCAGCATAGTTTTGATTGGCAGCGTGAGTTGTTGTTGTGATGATGGTTGAGTAATGAACAGTTCTAATTCCATGCCATCAAATGAACACAGTAACAACAAACATACATGCAAGGATATCTGCCCTTCCTCATTTGTGAATACAGAGCCTTTGAGTTGGAGACCAGCTGAATCCAGTGCATGTTTTCCTATATGCTTTTCACATTGTGTGAATATGGCGTACTTGTTTGTGATCATTCTTTGGTTCCACAGTTAACTGTGGCTGACCTTCTCTGCTGATTATCATTTTGATTGCCAGTATGGAGTGTAAATTGATTATCACCTTAACCTTTCAACAACTTGCATTCTTGTACACAAACACACATAGAAAACACCACTGGAAAGTTATTTTATGTATTTAGACAACAAGGAAATTTTGTGCATTTTTAAGGCATTGTGTGTATGTGTATGTGTGTGTATATATATATATATATATGTGTGTGTGTGTGTGTGTGTATACACATACTGTGTTTTATTTCTCACAAAATGCCATGTATTTCATAACTTATCTTTTTCTGTTCAGATAATACTTTTTTTATAAACCATGCACTAAAATTTGCATACCAAGTTTGTGATTTAAAGGTTTTGATCTCAGTAGTGGCTTGTAGCGCCTTTGAATACCAAAACTAGAGATGCTGTAAAGCAATTAAGAATTGTTTTGTTCATCATGTCCTGTTCAGTAGTGATATGTGGATAAATTACTTGTATCTAAGTAATTATTTGTTCTGCAGTTGCGACAGAGTGCACTCAAGAAAGAGGATGCGGATCTGCAGTTAGAAATGGAAAAGCTGGAGCGGGAACGAAATCTGCACATACGTGAGCTCAAGAGGATCCACAACGAAGACCAGTCCCGCTTCAATAACCACCCAGTCCTCAATGAGCGCTACCTCCTCCTCATGCTCCTGGGCAAAGGTGGCTTCAGTGAAGTACATAAAGTAAGGGTCTGTTTAAATCTTTAAATTATTTCTTGCCAATCCATTATCAGAAATTTGTCAGTGCCATAATATTCCTCTCAGAAGCCCTATCCCAACAACTTTTTGAATTTACCACCACATTATGATTGTGTGGATACACTAAGGTGACAGTCTTCTGTGATGTGATGTCATATTGATGGGTGATAGTTAACAGATGTTTTCAAAGAGCCTGCTCTCCCAGAAGAATAAGTTGTTTAGGCAAAAT
>Ga0131853_10016306_pt1 | contig 13559 bp, 5 predicted proteins | sample TergutLab28metaG_FD_92764 | JGI IMG/M metagenome (GOLD analysis project Ga0131853, IMG submission 92764) | Labiotermes labralis P1 segment gut microbial communities from Petit-Saut dam, French Guiana - Lab288 P1 (version 2) (version 2) | ecosystem: Host-associated > Arthropoda: Insects >... | reverse complement strand
GAGGGAAAGAGACCACTGGGGAGACCTAGGCGTAGATGGGTGGATAATATTAGGATGGATCTACAGGAGGTGGGATGTGGGTATGTGGACTGGATTGGGTTGGCCCAGGATAGGGACAGGTGGCGGACGCTTGTGAATACGGTAATGAACCTTCGGGTTCCATAAAATGCGGGGAATTTCTTGACTAGCTGCAAACCAGTTAGCTTCTCAAGGACTCTGCACCATGGAGTAAGTAAGTACGTAAGTAAGTAGGTTACAATCAATACAATAATCCAATTTTATGGTATCTTGTAATGTCTCTGTTTGCACTTCCAATAAAAAACCCAACCAATCAAACCTGCTATTTGTATGGCTTTAGGAGTAGTTATGCCCTTTTTACACAACATCGCCTACCACACACAATTAGCGACCACATACTTTAGAATCAAATGCTTCTGTGTGTTAACAATCTTCCTGAGGATGGCTAATACCATTAATCGAAACATGTTGGAGAAATAATAGTATAGACATTAACTAACAGATGTGCAATTAGTTGGAAATAAATACACTTTTAAATAGAAGTCAATACTAGGTGCACTATCTTTCCTAATTTTTAATATCTTTTCGAATAATGATACTGTCACCATCATAACGTCCAGAAACCTTGCTACAAAGTCTTGCACTTGTATGTGTTATATATTCGACGACGACGTGCTTGTACGTTTGTAGACACTCCTTGTTGTCTGAATCTCCCCGAAGATGGCTAATCAATCCGAAATACGTACCAGAGTATGTATGACAAAGTTCACCACAGAACATGCCACAAAGGCCCAGACGGAGAGTAGAAGTATAGGTCCGATCTTTCTTTACCATCGGTGCTAGAGACGGTGGGTGATCAACCCCATGCCCCAGCCTCTTTACCCGAGGAAGGAACCCGATATACTTTGTATAGGACGCCACGTGGGCCCCAGTGTCAGTTTCGATGGGTGTGGGAAATCTCGCCCCCCATCCGCATTCGATCCCCGGACCGTCCAGATAATAATTCTATATTTGTAACTTCTGCATTTGTAGGAATGGTAATATATAACACCTTTAATGCACGTAATATGAATAGCATTTAGCGTAATTTCAGGCTCCCGCCTCGAAGCAGATATAAACTGCGTTCGTCTGATGTATTACCACTACTCGCAAACTTATAACCCAGAACATCGCAGTTCCTTTGAATAACACTGACGGAACCGTGCAATCATTTTGTCGTCTGTGCGTCGGTTACTGAAAACCACGAATCACCTAGTTTCACAGACCGTCCTAGTTAACTAACAACATCGAATTTAATTCTTTGTGTATATCTGTGTGGTAGATGTCACTGATGTCCCTCAAGTCAAAAAAGTCGTTACTAATTTCGCTAGGTTTCCCGCCCTGGATAAATACGGATAAAGGATTCTGCAGAGAACATCTTTATCTAAAGCTCGAGATGTGATTGGTGGGATGGTACTAAGAGCATAGAGTAAACAACATTCGGATGGCGGAGTGTGTTATACGTGGGGTGCTTATACTGTATTCGATGAATTAAAGTGAGATAAGAATTAGTACTGTAACGCGTTAGCAAGTGACACATGCCAGTAATTTTCATTACAGCGAAATGCCACCCGTGTCTGGGGGGCACTGCAGCTTTGGAGAACTTATTGAGGTTATATGATTGGTGTGATGTATGTATATTGTAATGCATCAAATACGTATGTTATCACATGGACGTAACAAATTTTGTTTCAGGACTATGAAGTTCTCAATTTGCTGGGAAAAGGAGGCTTCGCCAGTGTATATCGATCAAGGTGTTTGAAGACCGGAATTGAAGTCGCGATTAAAATGGTACTAAAGCGTCTGTAAAAATTCAGATTAAGTATTAAGAAGGAGTATTGCACACTGAGCTTTTAATGTCCCTTCACCTAAGTATAATTTAGTAAAGGCAGCAGCAACTTGCACCCCCCCCCCCATCAAATTCTCTGCTCCATCATACTCTTGTCACACCGAAATGCAGGTAGATTTTCGATTTAAATAAATAATAATTGTGTATTTATCACAGATATACAATGAAGAATCACCATGACACATCAGTTTCCTTAAAAACTTAGGAAACCTCCAAATAACAGCCCTAAATGTCAAACGAAATGTATACCTCTATGACCAGTTTGTATGTTAAATTCCTTCATTGTGTTCTGCTAGGGTCTATTTGCAGAAAGTATGGGTCCTTGCACCTTTTTGTTGTGGGTTCTTTTTGTAATGATGAATATTTTTAGTTCACTTCATGTTATTCTGCTATGTACATGAGAAAGAAGAATTCATGTATGCCATTTCAGCCAGTTTTCTTTGAGTTGTGTTTAAGGAACTAGTGTGTAACAGAAGCATGAGTTACTTCCATAGTAATGAGGAACTTTGCATTTCTTTTCTTAAAGACACATTTTAATGAGGAACTTTGCATTTCTTTTCTTAAAGACACATTCAAGTTCATTTCTATGTGCAACGGAAGTGTTGTTTAAAAGCTAACTAGCCAGTACAGTGATAGTACATATATACTGAACTTGTGTTCTGCAGTTCATGTTGTGTAAGGTGAAACCCATACAAACACAGTAACTGACAGTTTAGCGACATAAACACACAAATGAAACATGTGATCTTGGTTTATGGACCTAGGATGAGATATAAAGAAATCCAGATTGTAACCTCAGACCTATATCTATTGCCTAACCTTCATGTATACAACCTTGGTGTATGCATTCATAAATCAAAAGCTGGTTTATACACACACACACACAAACCCAAGCACTGCCAAACCTTGGTATACAGACATCCATTTACTGTCTTTGGTCTGTACACACAAGCCCGAAGCACATCCTTGGTTTATACTCCTTACACACACTTGTGTTGATACACATATCAAAGTCAGTTATTGTTTTTATTGTATGTATGCCTTAGTTACTGAGTCTCCAACTAATGGCCTGCCAGGTTGTATTGTGCAGCCTGCACCCACATTTGTAAATTGTGTGTATACTACAAAAATTTTACAATAGTTTTTTTTCCCAATCTGCAGCCTGTGGACCAACCCACAATTACAGGTCAGACTTTTTCCATAAAAAGGTTGGAGACCTATACATTAGCTTATCACTGTGTTCTCTAGTATGGTGGTAATTTTATGAAATATGGCAAGAAAGCTGTGCAGAAACCAAGGCATGCTTAATAATTAAATGTGCATACTTACTTGTATATTGTGCGTGGGTTGAAGTACAATATTTTGAATTGTTGTTGAATGAAGACTTAGAAAACAGTATAACATTAGGGCAGAAACAGTCTGTGCCCCTGTTGTACGGTAGTGTGCTGCTGGCAACTGAGCAGGCTGAATAACTTAACAAAACAGAAAGAATGATAAATTAATGCTACTAGAGCATGCCCACAGTAACTTATTTTCTTCTACCCAGCTTTGTGGCCTCTTGTAAAAGTTTGTGATGAATGTATCTTTCTCTGCTGGTGCATGGCCATATTCTGTTTAGACCACCTTCACGTGTATCTTCCACTGTGCATGAGTTAAACTGTTTTATGTTCTTGTGTGACCCACATTTCTATGAGTTTTACACCTTGTGTTGTATATGACATAACCTAATCTTGAAATACTGTAAGGCTGCTGCCCAGTGTTAAAGTTCAAGTAATTTTCTCTGTAGAGTCTGATGGTTCCATATTCATTAAATTTTCTAAGAAGGATATGGATCTTGAGTCTGAACATTCATCCTTACCATACATGATGGGGCAAATAATGTGTTTGTGTACTTACATTTGTCACCTATTTAAGAAACTTTCTGTGACAGAAAGAGTGATTCATTTCCATTGTTATCTCATTGTTTCTCAGACTGTGGGCCATGGATTGCTGCTGGCCTGAAAGCATTTTTAAATAAATAAATATATGTATGTATGTGCATGCACACACACACACACACACACACATATACATGAGCATGTGTGTGTGTGTTTGTGTGTGTGTATGTACATAAATACTGGTACATGAAGTATTAGAAGAAATAGACCATTACATATGTTCTCAGCTTTTTGTCATGGTTATTATTTTGGGTATCCTCACCATGGAAGATGATACGTTATTCAGGTGATGTTGAGGAACTTGTTGCCTCCCTCTTGGCAGGGGGCTGAATTTGGTTCAGGTGGATGCTGAAGTGATGGAGTGGGCAATTTATGTTAATTATATTTACACACTTATCAGTACAAACCATGTGCCAGGTATTTGCCCTGCACACACAACAGCTAACTTTTTCCTACAATTTGTGCCAAATCTATAACAGTTAAAAAAAAATCAACACCTTGGGTTTGTTTAATTTTTTTGTTATTAAACTTAAAGTGAAAGTTTCATAGTACTTTCTTATACCCAGCATTTTTTTGTTTTCCATTTTTAGCTAAAATGAATGATTCTGGTATATATCCTGCTTTTAAGTGAACAACTTACAGTTGTCTGTGTGCAAAACATGAATTTCATAGTGGAAGACTATCAGTGGTCATTGATTTACCTTTAGATTTTTCAACGCCCGTGGCAAAACTGAGTCTTACTGGAAATGTAAGTCTTTTAAATTTGAATGTGTAGTCCAGTAGTACTCTGTGTATTCTTCAGGTAAATACATTTCGTCTTGCTGTATGGCCAGTAATCACTGCAGCTTCAATCAACAAAGTTGTACAGTTGCTTGACTCCCTCATTAGTACCATTGCAAAGTGTCAGTGGATTCAGGTGTCATGAAGATTTCATTGGCACACCATTTGTACGTTCCAGTGTGTGTTGTGGCAAACCCATATTTCCCAAGAATTTAGGAATTAAGTAGGACAATTTACTATTTCATCATCATCCATCTGTGTGTTGCATGTAGAAAATTTGATGCATGTAATGATCGGTATTATCTGTTATGTTTACACTATTTTCCAACAGTTTAAGTCCTCCAGAATCTTTATTTCACCATTGCCTCATTTCAAAAGGTGTTCTTTGAATTCACCATTAGAAGTATCACTTTCAGTTTACACTTGCATGTTTGTCCTAAGGCAGGAATTCTGGATTTTGTTTCTTATGTATGCAGCGTAAGCTTTCACCTGCCTTTTATGACATAGTACACTCATACCAAACAATGATCTTGCACTCTTAAAATTTTTGTCCTGACAGAACCTCTACTGATATTTCAGATTGGTTGCCAAGTAGATGTCAAATTTAAACGCAATTTAAATGCAGCATGCACAGATCTGCCTCCTAGCAGGAGAATTGTGGCAGTACCTGATGAAGTAACAGCAAGAACAGTCTTTTTGATGAACTTTAGCCAATAGTATGTTAATTAGAAATGTTTTTAATGTTCCCCACACAGCATTAGTAAAAGTATCCTTTCTTTATTATTGGAAACAGAAGTAGTAAACAAAAATGAATTCAGATTGTTATTCCTCTTACCACAGCTAATTTATTGACAACCTTTGCACAAGATATGTATTAACTGACTACTTGTGTCAGCTTAGTGAAGTCGTTCTCAAGCCAAACACCAGACTGTAGCTGTTTTTAATAGCTTTACTGATGATGAACTTCCACATTCTATAGCAGCAAGGGTCACCCGAGGTATTGTATTGTAGCTAGAATTGTGTGCTAGGATGTCATTCTGTTTCTGTTGTTTGGTATTTGTTACATGTAACCCTTATTGGCTTACTGTGTTTTATATTGAATAAAGTAAATTTCACTCTATATAACCTGTAATGTAGGCACATAGGGGGACTAGAGGTATAGCTTTACTCTTTCTTTAACCTCAGCACTAAATGGGGAGGGTAGTTAATGCCATGCCCCGGCCACTTTACGTCTGCGCGGGGGTAACCTGGTACCCATTGTATAGGGCTGGTCTGGATGGGTGCGGAAGATCTCGCCCCACCAGGATTTGATCCCCAGACCATCCAGCCTATAGTGAATCGCTGTACCAACCACACTGTCCTGGCCCACTCTATATGCCATACATTGTTGTTTTCAGATTGACAAAAAGTTAATGCAAGCAGCTGGAATGGTTGGTCGAGTGCGTCAAGAAGTTGCAATTCATTCTCGCCTGAAACATCCTTCAGTGCTGGAATTGTATACATTCTTTGAAGATGTGAATTATGTCTACTTAGTGTTAGAACTGTGTCATAATGGCGAATTGCAGAGATATTTAAAAAATAATGCAGTGATTCTAGGTGAGAAGGAAGGTAAGAATGTGGTGAACAGAACTGTAGAATGTTTTATCAGTTGAAGGTTTTCTCATTCATTGTATTATTTGTGTAGTCAAATTCCTGTCATTATGTTGTTGAATTTCTTCCTTTATTTTTTTCCTTCAGCTTGACACCATCATCATCATCATCATCATCATCATTCTCAGTGATATTTAAACATAATTGAAACTGTTCCTAAAATTATGAATGAAATAAGTTGTAGCGTACATGTGCATGTTTCATGTCATGTAGTTTTTTGTGACTGATACCACAGCGCTCAATGTGACCCAGAACAGGAGTGCACAATTCCTGAACAGTTGTTCCCCCAGGTGACTAAATTTTATTTTGTGGTACTTAATATTCTCAGCATAATTATTGCAAGTTTTTTCCTTTGTACACAAAAATGTGTACCACTGGACATGCATTGAACAGAAAGTGCCAGATAACAGTAAGAGTCACATGTCAGTCCAGAACTGTGGGGCCTTGTTATGGAACTTACTTCATGTCACCCTTTTGATGCCTATAATTTGGAGGTGGCTCCAAGATTTTTGGAAAATTTGTGGACCCTCTGACCCAGATCATGATAGGTACAGGTACAAATGTCTCAAATTTGAGTTTGTATGAATTCACAGCAGAACTTAGTAGCAGGTAATATTCTCAGTGAAGAATCTCTCAGTGGGATGTTATTTATTTAGACCCTGTTTTCATCTTGAGTCTTCTGCTAGGTAAAGTAATGATATATGTGTGCATTTTAATAATTGTTTTCCAACAAGATGCGACTTATACAGTTTATCACTTTTCTGTAGGCAGCTCTACATGTTTTGGGTGTTGACATCCATCATCAGGAGCTCGTACAACTGTAATTACAGCTTCTGGTATTGATTAACTGCAATGAATAAAATACGCTGCTGTTAATACTAAGTAATTACAGCTTCTGGTATTGATTAATTGCAATGAGTAAAATATGCTGCTGTTAATACTAATATATAATTATATATTAGTATTAATAGCAGTGTGTTTTACTCATTGCAGTTAATCAATACCAGAAGCTGTAATTACAGTTGTACGAGCTCCTGATGATGGGTATCAACTCCTGAAACATGTAGAGCTGCCTACAGAAAAGTGATAAACTGAATAAGTCGCATCTTGTTGGAAAACAATTATTAAATTCGATTCACGATGCACGGACCCATGTATACAAAATACACATGCTTGTTATGAAGGCATATTTTGGGGGGGGGGGGAGATAAAACTCCACTCATTCTTAACATCACCACTACATGTAGGTGAGTGGTCAGCTTCGTGCCTCAGCCTCATTATGCCCGGGCAGGTGTCCTCAGCGTCCATTGAGTAGGACACTGGCTGAGGTCCAAGGTCAGTCCGCATGCTTCAGAGAAAAGTTTTGCCTTTCTGTGATTTGAATGATGATTACCTTGGTCATCCAGCCCATAGCCAGTTAATTATACAGTTCTCAGCTCCATGGTCCTCTTCTAAATAAAGTTCATTTGTATTTTCAGATATAACAGACAGTAGTTCTTCCAAAGTGTCAGTGAGGATTGTGCCTAAACTAGAATGTTTACTTTAAATGCGGGCTCAAGTAATGAGCGAATCTAATGATGGTGAAAAAGGGCAGTGAGTGAATTTTCTGCCCTTATGGTGCATACATTCTTCTGAATTTTTTTAATACATGTCAGCTGTGCTGGATACTTCCTTTATTGCAAGATATGAGGTTGTCACATTGGTGTTGATCAAGATTTAAGTTTTCTGGGATTTCATTCCGTGTCATCTGCTAAATACTGGTATTTCAAAGCAGATGAATATGAATTGTTTGGCTTGAAGATGAAGGCTTTACAATCCTTCAGAACTGTGACTGCTGACCGTTTTAAGTGTCATGACATCCAAGAAAAAACTTTTTCTTTTTGTCCTTGTAGTGTTCAAAACCTTTGAGTTATAAGGTGTGCAGTCACTGAACATAATAATGTTTTCTCTTTTCTTTCCAGCCAGGCATTTGTTTCGCCAGGTTGTTCAGGGTTTGTTGTACCTACATTCGCATAACATTCTGCATCGGGACATATCTTTGGCCAACTTGCTGCTAACCAAGGATATGAGAGTAGTAAGCACCACATACTTATATTTTTACATAAAACATGTGTAAGTTGGCTGACAGTGATGTCTTCAATTTTGACTATGGAAGACTTTGCATTTAAAAGTTTTATAAATAACTTCATATGTTTTTTTTTTCTCTTGGCCAAGAATATATTTATATTTCTTGCTTCAGAAGTTTTTTGGATGCCAAGATTTTCAATTTTTGAAAACTTCTGAGTTGTGAATTCGTACTGATTTAACATTTACTTACTCCTTGAACTTAGAGAACATTGCAGTCCAGTGAGTAACATTAGTGTATGATATTCAGGAGGCCCCAGAATCAAATACTGGCCTCGCTCAGCTCTCCTGAGGTTTCCATACTTTTCCCCAGTTTCTCAAAGAAAATACTGGAATAATACCTTGTATTGGTCCATAACTAATTCTTTCCATGCCTGTTCCAACTCATTAATTATTCATCATCATACCATTGATGCTGTATAATGGAGCTGCTGCCAGTGCAGTTTAATCATTCACAAAGAAATGAAGACTGCAAGTTGCCATTTCATGTAAGGAAATAAATTTATTCCATACATGCGTAAGATAAGTCGGAAAATGGTTTACATCCATCAATTTTAGGCTACAAGAAGGACATGAAAGTGAGTCTCATAGGAAATCTAACAGCTGATGTTGATACATAGTGAATTTCACATAAAATTATAGTACCAGGTGTTACAGTGTGGTGGTAAGGACTTTTGCTTTACATGTAGGAGGTTCCTGTTTGAGTTCTAGTTGGGTAGCATGGCAAGTTTTTTATGGTTTTTCCTCGATCTATGCAGGGAGATTCGTAGATAATATCATAATTTCAAGTGTTGGCTATTATCCTCCCAGGGTGTTTTGTCACACAGCTTATTGTGTTACATTTGATGTGATGATGTTGAAATCTTTTCTGTGCATGCTTTGACAACAGGCTGCAATTTCATCACTGTATCATCAGTTATTTCAAAGCTCTGGACAAAATAAGAGTTGTGTATGTGTCTCATCCAGAAATGAGTAATCAGAATTTAGAGCAAAGAATTAGCATTAATTTTATGTAAAATTAAGAAAGAGTGCATAGGACCTGTTTGCAGTGCTCTATTGAGCTTTGGGCTTAGAGACTCTGAAGAAATTAATTTTTTCTTTTGGCTTAACCCTTTGACACCAGGATTAAATCCCTCCGAGCAATGCAGCCTGCTTAGATTTTTTTACTAGGTACTTTAAATTTTATTGCTAACTCTTAAAAAAAAGTATATCTCATAGACTTTTCCTTCAAATTTAGTGAAATACAATTTTGCACTCTGCTTGTGAATTGATTGATCTGGGAAAAAATTTTCACCTATTTGAATAATAAATTTAGGCCTGTGAAACGCATGCATTACATAAAATGTGGTGTAAATAGTTCATTACTCACATAATTCTGTCTGCTGGAGAAGGTCTGTGACACCTTGTGTCACTGGTTTATCACAACACAGGTGAGTATTCATAAAGAAGGTGATATATTACAGATTTACTTTTATGTGATATTCCTTGAAACAAGGCACCACGCACAGGCCCACGTCACATCCGGCGCACTTATACACTATGCCCTTTCTTTGGCCACGAGAAGAACACAGACGGCAGCGCAGTTGGGTTGACGATTTCACTGGCCGGTGTTTGTTATGGTGACTCTCGAGTCACAAAACATTTTTTTTGCCTGCACTTGGTCTTCCAACCAGTCTGGGGGTGGGGCGATTTTGGCTCTTTCTAGCTTCCTCAATCAAATTCCTCACCAGAAGGAGCCTGAAATCTCAGTGGGTATATTTAGCCCCACATGAAGGTAACAGTATCCAACTGTTGAGTACTGTTAGATCCAGAAAGTGGAAAAATAATTTCGTGGTTCACCTGAAGGTATGGTGAGTCATTGAATAGCTGTTAGCCGTACCATCAGAATTGTCAACATAACCCATGTGCCGATTGTACCTTTCAATGATGTGAGGTTTCATGGGGTGTTTGCTGTTGTCACAAAAATTTCCTTCTGCTGGATGTTAGTCAACATGTAAACTTCTCATCTGTCCTTCCAAACTAATGTGGTCAAACCTCCCCTAGTCCTCACCCTTACATCACCCCTTTTCAATTTCAGTTGTTTTGGTCCAAAGTTACAGGGCATGTCTCTTCTGTTGGGCTGCACTGTCCCACATGAATTTATTTTACGTCTGTCCAAGTCATCAAAGAGTCTTGGAGATGAAAAGAAATTGTCCATAAATATTTTGTGTCTTAAGCCTTCAAATCTGCTAATCAAGTGTCTAACAGTTGGGTGTGTTGCAGTCATGTTGTCAGTGGTGGAGTGTGAGTCTCTACCCAAGTACACTCTCATGTCATATGTAAAGGTAAAGGTAAAGCAGTCATATTACAGGCCTGGACAGGCCCAGAGGGTTCCAAGAAGTTAAGTTTCCCGGATTTTGTGACAACAGCACAGGATGGTGATAGGTTGTCAGCCTTACACACCAGCTGCTTTTACCCCCAGGAAATACTCCTGGTACTCATTTCTGTTAGATGCTGAGTCAACCCCAGGGCCATAGTGCAATTGCAAGGATTTTGTCAATGAAAAATTCCAATGACACCAGCTGGGATCGAACCAGTGACCTTCCGATTTGTAGCACAGAACCTTAACCACTCTGCTACCGCGGTGCCCCATGTCATGTGTATACCCTGATTTATCACAGAGTTTGTAGATTTTGATGCCGAAACATTTTCTTTTCTTTGGAATGTACTGCCTGAAGATAACCCTGCCCTTGAATTTTACATTTACCTCATCCACTGCCAAATTCTCTGAGGGGTTATAGAATTTAACATAAGCCTCGTTCAGCTTGTCAAAGACTGTCCTTAGTTTCCATAGTCGGTCATATTCTTCACCTTCATTAGGTCTCTCTGAATTGCCTGCAAAATACAGAAAACGCAGTATGTGTCAAAAAGTGTCTTGTGTCATTGTCTCTCAGTAAAAAGGGTTGTGTAGCTGTCTGAGTCTTGACCAGTAGTCATGTAGTGTGTCTTTCAATGTGTGTCCCATCTGCAGAGCTAAGGCAATGAAAATCATCATGTCCGGCAACATAATGTCAGGCAGTTGCCGGCTAGGTCCAGTTTTTCTGTCTAAGTCTTGCTGGTAGTATACGTTGGTCTGTTCCACCAGCAGATGAAAAATTTCTGTGAAAAAAACATCAACACACACAGTGGCAAGCTGTCTTTGTTGATGTGAGGAGCCTGACTTTTTTTCACACATTGTGCTAGACTGACAAAAGGATGAATATTTGTGTTCCTTCCTTGTGGCAGTCCCCAGGTTGGCAATCTGCCATTTGTTGCAGCCTGTGGTTTGACTTCTGCTGAGGCTTGCTGTCCCTGTTCCTGTTGTTGTTGTTGTCATTGTCATTGTTCCTCTTCTTCTTCTTCTTCTTCTTCTTCTTCTTCTTCTTCTTCCTCAAAATAGTCTTCAAACTCACTAGCCTCAGCACTTAATTCCGAGTCCGTGTCAGCAAACCAGTATTTCATTGGTGGCTTCCTCCTCAAGTTTTTTTTTTTGGGGGGGGGGGGGCCATTGCTTGAGACCCACAATCATGTGCCTTGTGTACACTACTGTGTATGACTGGGCATAGTTGCAGAAACATAATACCAGTTAGATATGAATGTCTTCTACAGTGAAAGCAAAACAGATCTAAAGCTACGATGTGACTACTGCATAAATTCCAGATATTCGAGGGTGCCCAAGACATTGTTACTAGATTGAAGGCTGTATGTTGCATGTTACTACCCCACAACCCCTACAGATTACCCCAGCACTACAAGAGGCATGTCTGTGGGCTCGTCTGTAGCTGTAAATATTGAATTTTATGGATATCTCCGATTTTTGAGCATTAGTTTTGTCTGAATTATATGGGTACATTACGCCACTGACAGCCCTTCTGGTCAACAAACAAAGTTTGCTTCGTAGGCCAATGTTGATATTTCAACCCAAAGTGAACCCCATTGCAAGCTATGAACAAAGATATCGGTGTATAAACCATACTACACAGCTGGGAAAAAATGCACAGTTACCTTGTGTTGACTTATAAATCGGGGTTTGTGGAGGGGTTTAGGATGTGGAGGAGGTACATTCTGGCTCCATAAAGAAACCCTGACCTTCAAGGGTCCTGCAGCTTAGCAAGCCACAGCAGTTTATCGAAACTTCGACACACTGTTTGCAACATCTTTATAAGTCATTCAGCAATTTAAAGGGCTTACTCCGGGACGTCTTTAGAAGTCATCTGACATTAAAGGGTTAAACAGCACAGAAAGGATTCAGATAATTTGGGATATATTGAAAGAAGTGGTTGGCAGAAAATGCACAGATTTGGTAAAAATATTGAAATGGTGTGGAATGTCTGCACAGATGTTTAAGTATATGAGAGGTGGCTCAGGAATTAAACTTAGGTAGAAGAATGGTGAGAGAAATTTTAAGAAATGATTTATGTATTGAAAAGTTTTGGAAAATGTGGCCCCAAGACTTCTGAAGAAAAAGCAAAAGTAGCAGTGGATTTCAGCATGTTCTGTTTGCTGAGGGACTTGCTTAACAGTGTTTTGTCAAAAATTGTCATGTCAGATGGATTGTGGAACTTTGTCTATGACCTTGATAGCTAATGGGAAAGTGTCCAGTAGAAGACACTGACATCTTCAAGACAAAAAAAAAAAAACTTGCATTATAGAATCACAAATGAAGACAGTACTACAGACTAAAAGTCACGCCTCATATGTCTGGACTGGTTCTGCTCATTTCCATACCAGTGCTGTGTTTGTAAATATCCTGTAATTTTGAACTTGGTATTGTATTTTAACCTCAGCCACTGACACAAGAGAAATAAGGTAACTAATATAACTAGTGTTCATACCTGTTAAAGTTCCATTTGGAATCTGGATTAGTAGAGTGCAGTGAATTTTTGTCCCTTCACAAGTGTATAGAAATGAAAACAATTCATGTACCCTGGAATAGATACTGAGATCTGTAACTTTGCAGTGGTATGGATAAACTTCGTAAAAGGCAGTTTTTGGTACCGGTAGCTACCTCCCCCCCCCCCCCCCCCCCCCCACCCCAAACCCCTGAAAATATCCTTGCCAAATGCACTGACCATTCTGTTCCAAACCCTCTGCTTCAACCAAACACCCCCACACAAATTTTTTATTTAAAACAAAAAAAAAGT
>Ga0131853_10016303_pt1 | contig 13560 bp, 15 predicted proteins | sample TergutLab28metaG_FD_92764 | JGI IMG/M metagenome (GOLD analysis project Ga0131853, IMG submission 92764) | Labiotermes labralis P1 segment gut microbial communities from Petit-Saut dam, French Guiana - Lab288 P1 (version 2) (version 2) | ecosystem: Host-associated > Arthropoda: Insects >... | reverse complement strand
GCGCTGACCACGTGACACCCCTCTATCCGCAAAAGTTGGCACTAACTTCGCCGACCGGCGGCGGCCGCTCTGTCGGTATAGTTCGCGTGCGGACTAAGGCCACGGAGTTTAGTTTTTTTAAAGTTTATGTCGCGTGTGTTCTGTGGCCACATACTGTGCATATTGTATCCTGCAACTGACCTAAAATGTTCACCTCTGATGTCTCAGTTTTTAGGCACCTTCGAAAATTTGCGAAAAGCAAGTATTAGCCTCGTCGTGCTGTCTGTCTCTCCGTCCACATGGAACAGCTCGGCCTCCACTGGACGGATTTTCATGAAAATTGACATTTGAATATTTTTCGAAAATCTGTCAACAAAAAGTCAGGTTTCATTAAATTCCGACAAGAATAACGGCCGATTTAAATGCAAACGTATGTGCAGTTATGGCAGTACTGCGCTGAATGCTTCTCAGAAAGAGAAGTATTTCGGACAGAAATTGTACAGAAAATCAAAACACACATTTTATGTTCAGTAACAGTTTTTTCCGAAAATCGTGCCGTTTGTGAGATAATGTGGGAAAATGTGGTACAGGCGACGGTTGGCAATATGATACGGCGCATGCGCATTGCATGCTGGATGACTTAAGGTAAGAATACGTACATACGTCAAGAATTTGTTAGTTGTTGCTTTTGCACTGCAACAATGGTTACGCGAACGCGCCTGGATGGTGCGATATACATACATACACACATACATACATACATACAGTGTATGCCTTGTCTGATACTGTGCTGTTGAAGGCCAATTTTCAACACCTCTGTGTGAGCGTTAGCACCGCCACTGTCTTGTGCAGTTTCAACACTGTCATTATTGCTTGTTTTAAACGTGATTCGAATTGTTCTACACGTACATATTTGATCGTGCGGAGAACGTTTGGTAAGGGTTCTTTGACAATTGCTGCCGGCAGTTATATTTACTGTGCTGTAAACAGGTACAGCAAGACAGTGTTTGCTCTGTCGCTTTCTTTTGAGATGACGCATTTGACGCCTTGTTGTGGAGTTTAACACTAGGCATTGCTTGTTGGCACTGTGACTGGCACACCTGCACGTTGACTGTGGGAAACGGTGACGGGATTTGTGGCAGCAGTGCGTGTTGTAGTGTGGGGTCTGTTGTCTAAAACTATCCACAGAGTGAGGTTCTAGGTTCGAGAATAACACGTGACAAGTAAAGTCTCCCGGGCCGTTCCGCCCTGTCATTGCGGTTGGTAGTTCCCGACTTTTCGGAGAGTAGTGCATCAAGTTCAAGCACTCGGAGTAAAAATAATGTTTCGGAACGACGGAAACGACAACCTCGCGACACAGCGTAACATCCGCTGTGAGAACCCCAAATCAGATTGTATATTTGTTAACTGCAATTGGGTCGTCACCCGGTGGCGGTATTACAGTACACATTTACACACAGGCAATACATGGAACAACACAAATAACTACTAATGTGGAAGAGTGCGGGCCGTGCCCCGTCTTTGCCAGTATGAACAGCTGATAGTCGGAATTCAGCTGTGTTTATTGCGCAGACAGTGGCCCGCCCTACCACGACTTCATCTGTCATCAGTCTCTCCAGTTGACTCAGCATCGTTTTGTGGTTGCTTTTCAGATCGTTGTGGAGAGCTCAAACGTCGCCCTGGAGTACGGCGATCTGGCGGTCGACGAGAACTCCCCTGTCAACCCCGATCTGCACTTCGACTCCCAGCTGATGCATCTGTACGTCATGACCGAGAAAAAGGTAAGGATAAAGCACAGTACGCCATATCAACTGCTGGCATCACTCGGTGTACGAACCGCGCGACAGTTCCAGCAGCGAGCGAATGTTCGCCGAGCAGGAAGACTGCAGTGGTTCGGCACCCACAGGCGCGCAGGTAGCGTTGCTTTGTTGCCTTTTCGCCGTTTGCCGTCCTTTTCTTGATGAAGCAACGACGCAATGGGCGAACAGTAGCTTCGGAGGCAAAACCCCTGCTCGGGTGCAGAACTGCGCACCGCTGCTGTTGGTGACGACCAGGACAACACGTTGTGGCCATGTTGTCTTGGTGTGACATTTTCGGGCGCAGAAGCATAATTTTTGGTTTGCGAATTTGCACCAAACGAACAGCTGTCAAGGAACCACCGACCTCCGTAAACCGAGGGATGCCTGCCTGTACCGTACATTACACGTTGTAGGGTATGTGTCTCCAACCCGCGGCCGCATTTGTACATTGTGTATATGCCGTAACACTTTCACAGTAATATCGGTATTTGAGTGTACCACGTGTTGTTTTTCACGTGCGCCCCGCGAACCAGCGCGCAGTAACAGGTGTGGCGCTTTGCCACAAGAAGGTTGCACACCCTTGTTGCACACTGTGCTCTGAACATGCCTCGGATATCGGTGAGTACCTGCTGCCATTTGTTTTCTATTGTCATTCCAGTGTAGCAGGGGGAGATGGGCGAGGCATGTAGCATGTATACAGACGGTAAATACTTACAGAGTTTCGGTGGGGAAACCTTAGAAAAGAGAACCACTTGGAAGACGTGCGCGTAGATGGGTGCGTAATATTAAAACGGATTTTTAAGAACTGTGAAGGAAGCTGGCTGCGTTAACCTGACTCAGGGTATGGAAAAGTGGCGGGCTGTTGTAAACACGGCAATGAACCCTGGAGTTGCGTGACATGCGGGGGATTGCTTGATTGGTTGAGGAACTGTTAGCTTCTGAAAGACTCAGTTCCGTGTTTGGGTAGTAAACTGTGGCACTGTTGTGTCCTGATTGTAGCTCAGTGCAGGTCGTAACACTGAGTTCAGGAAACTCATCTCAGACGTTTCAAAATAAGCAAAAGATAAATAGCAATAGTAAGGCCTGCAGAATTGATAAGCCTTGATACTATGAGCGAGTGCGTGAGTGCGTCGTGTGAAATGCTGAACAGTTGGCATGCTGAAAGTTACAGCCAGTTTACTGGAAATTTTGAAGCAAACTGCAAGGTGTCTCCTTTATCGTGACCCTCATCTCATAGAAAACACGCATCGGCAGCACAGTATGAGGCCGCTGCGTGCTGAGGGACTCAGTAAGTGGGACACCGTTCAGTGGATTGAGTCATTAGGTGCGTCGGTCACGCAGTGGTGCCAGGTTTTGTGGTACTTCAGAATTAAGGTTGGAGTTTTCCGGAATCGATAACACAGCATACTGCAATTGCACAGTGTGTGTAGCTGTTCGGTGCCACTGTACGTACAGGTGCATGACTGGTTCTTATGGTGCTTACAGAGTTTGGCACTGAAGATTATTGGACAGATACTGATGTGGCTTGTTCTGAGGGGCGGTAATGGTAAAGGTAAAGGTAGGAGAAACGTAAAGTTCACACTACAACAGGCTACGAAGGCCCAGAAGTGGAGCAGATGTATAGCTCTGCTCTTTCTTTAACATCGGCGCTAGATGGGGTGGGTGGTCAACACCACGCCCCGACCCCCTTACTCCCGGGGAAGACCCGGTACCCATTATATAGGAGGCTGGGTGGGCCCCAGGGCCGGTCTGGATGGGTGCAGAAAATCTGCCCCCCCCCCACCGGGACTCAATCCCCGGACCGTCCAGCCCGTAGCGAGTCGCCATACCGACTGAGCTGTCCCGGCCCGTTCCTAGGGGCTTTTTACGATGTAATGTGGAGACCACAGACCACATCCCTGTACCCATCGGCCCGTTAAAACCGTTGTTTCGCTTATTTTCTTAATAAGGTTGGCAAACCTTCAGTTTTATGCTATCGTGCGTCCAGTCCTACGGTATGCTGCATAGCGGAGAGGTTTGTGATCCACCCAATCAAAAATTGTTAGAAGTAAGAAGTAAAAGACAGCCGCCATTACATGGCCCCATGTGTGGTGTGTGAGGGTGGGTGGGTGTGTGTGAGTGTGATCCTTACCGGCTGTTAACATTTGTTTATTGCGCGGAACATCAGATGTGTCGATAATACAGCCAGTGTCAAGTGTTTGTAGTGCTGTCTGCCGACAGTGAAGTGTTGTATGCAGATACGGATGAAGTGCAGCCGGTGACGCTTGTAATTACCTGGTGCTCTTTGCTGAACGTTTAGTGACTCTTCAGCCAGCTACGCGAATTGATGAGGAAGATGGCTGCTAGAGAATTAACGTGCACGCCAGAATAGTGAGTGGTACGTCGCGCCTTGCTCAGGTAAGTCGAGGAGAAGGTTTTCAGAACCGTGACACCGTGCAGATTATGTCGAGCGGACGGTAGCGTTTAAGGTGGCTGGTGCGGCGTCCGTCCGGCAGTCTGTGGCGTATTGTCAGGGACTAAACCGTTGGCCAGGTTTACGTGAAATTCGGTGGAGACGTTCGTTACAAAAAGTCGACGATCAGGCGTGAATTTGTACCCGCGCCGTATGCATTTACTGTCCGATTTCTGTCAAATCTGCGCATATTGCTATTTCGTGAATGTGGGCGCGTGTTGCGCCATGCTTCTCGTAGGGGCGCAAGTGGAATTTCGTTTACACCCGGGCCGCGCAACAGTGTGACATTTTGACAGTGCGTGTACTGCCACATGGCGTACACCAGTTGCAGCCTCTGTCTGTGTTATTTGCATAAATCTGACTGTATTCCTTCAGTATGTTGGCCCATCTTTGTTTATGACACGTAACGTTTGACAGAAGTGATCCTTTTTAAATAGATGCTAGTAGTGGCAGTGCAAATTAAAATCTTTGTGTGCATGGTAGCTCAGTGAGTGTAGTGAGTATAGGGCTTCGGCGACGGGGGTCGGTCCCTGTCAGGGGCAGGGACTCAAGTCACCGCGTCTGTACCGACTAGGGCAAACCCTGGATGTGGGGGCACCTGTCTGGAGGTCAAGCGGCCGGAGGGTGAAGGTAACGACACTGCCGTGCGTGCAGAGCGAGCACGAACGACGTTTCGCCTTGCGCAGCAACGAACAGTGGCATCGTTCAGTGTTAAGAAGTGTGCTTCGTGTCTGCTACTAGACGCTCAGGCTAACTTACTCAGTGGGTCCCCCTGCTGCAGTTTGCCCGCGTAGTTACGGGAGTTAGCGTCCCTACCTCCTGAGTCCTCCCTAGGGACGTATTAGTCTCCCTCCGTCCGTCCCTCCCCGGCATGACCGCACTGCGCGATCGGTACCTCACATTGGCCCCAGACACGATTTTCGGAATGCTCAAAACACGTGACTCAGTGTGCAAAGATGTAGGTGCACGACCGTGCGTCTGGTTCTGTTGCCCACAACAGAGACACTTGTTTTTTTTTGCCCCGCGCAGTATGCTGTTTGTCGTGCCTGCCAGATTGCACGCGAAGGGCACAGAGCGACCGTCGAAATAGCTGTGTGTACGCCACTGGCCTGTCACAGGTGTGCGTGTGCGCAAATGGTGATGGCGGTGATGATGGTGATGTACAGGACTGCGACAGTGATAACATCAGTTTATTGCAGTTCTTTAGTGCCGATGGGCTGCACAGTAGCCATAAGGTCAGAGGGGCAGCACAGACAGAACGTGAGACACAGTACGTGCATGACGTAGATAGATAGATAGATAGGTAGGTAGTTGGATTAGCAATTGGGTTCGGGGCCACTCAGCCCCGATGCACCTAGGCCTTAATGGACGGGCCCTTTGTGCCCCATATCGGGGCATGGGAGCCTTGGCCCCCAGACTTAAAATCTTAATGAACACTAGGTCCAAGAAAGGAACCCAGATATACTTCTTTTCTCTCAAAAGTCCCAGCAAACGAACCCCCTCCAGGTTCCCCAGCGGGGAGAGATAATCATCTACAGGGCATTTGCGTATCTTTAAAGGACCTGATAAAAATTCCTCTAATAAGAAGGCCCTAAGCAAGAAACACCCATCCATGTTCCCCAAAAGTGGGGCCCCTATGGAAATAAACTCCCATTTCCCGGCCTCACTTAACATATCTTAAGAGTTCCCCAGTAAAGGAGCCCTCCTTCATCCATCCTTCAAAGCCCTCGGTATATGAGCCTACCGCCAGACACCAGGTTCCCCTCGGTACTATAGGAGGCCATGTGGAGAGAGATACCGATATCCGGAGACTATCTGGACATATCTTCCAGGGTCCCCAGTGAAGGAGCCTCTTCAGAGAGAGAAGCCCCATCCCCAGAGCCCCTTTCGTCCTTCTCTCAAAGTCCCTAGTAGACGACCCCCCCCCTCCAGGCTCCCCATACCGGGCCCCTATGGAAAGAGATGCCAGTCTCCAGAGCCTTTTCTACATATCCTTCAGGGTCCCCAGCAAGGAAGCCGTCCTTCCAGCTTCCCTTCACAGAGCCCCCACGGACAGAGACACCACACCTCCAGAGCCCATTTCAACCATATCTCAAAGTCCCCGGTAGATGAGCCCACTCCAGGTTGCCCAACTGAGCCCCTATAAAGAGGGATGACCATCCCCAGAGCCTTCCTTTTATAACTTTCAGGGCCCCTAGCAAAGGAGCCCCCCTCCAGGTTCCCCTAACAGAGCTGCCATAGAGAGGGATGCCCCGTTTCCAGAGCCCCCTTACAACAATCTCTCGGAGTTCCCGTTTAGTGGAACCCCATGGGGTGATGTCCATCCCCTGAGCCCTCCTCCCCATATCCTTCCGAATCCCCAGAAAGCAGCTCCCCTAATAGAGCTCACACAAAGAGAGATGCTCCCGTACCGGAGCCCTCCAGAAATAGTCACCAACTCCACAAACTCCCCAGCGGGCCCCTGAAGTGAGAGGCGCCCGTCTCCAGAATTTTTTTCTGCACCTTTCCCTCAAAGTCCCCGGTAAATGCCCCCCCCCTCCATGTTCTCCATCAGGGTCCCCAATAAGGAGCCCTCCCACAAAAAACGGGGAAAATATTTAGTCACTGTCCATGGAGCCCCACGTGAACGGAAGGCCTACATACAGTGGGGTGCGACCTGGTTCCCCAAGGGGTTCGTTTAAGACACTGCAATCTCTACCCCAGTGCCATGCAGCCTTCGGCACGATACCAGAGCCAGACCAGAGCCCCGTTAGCCAGTCCGTGTCGTAGCAGCCCACATCAGGAAGTGCCCTCCACAACTGTTACCGCCTCCCACGTGACCCAGGGTAGAGTACGAGTCTACGATACCCCGAAGTACGGACGAGGGGTTGGTGAATGACGTAACGACACACGGAAACAGAGAGAAAAGGGAATAGCAGCAGATGACGCCACATAAACAGTGGCATGACAAATATTTATGTAATTATATGAACATCAAACCAAGACAAAAACGGAAAGAAAACGAACAAAGAATTATACTTTACTTACTTACGTACGTAATTACTAACTCCATGCAACACAGTCCTTCTTGAGAACCTAACCGGTTCTCAGCCAGTCAAGAAATTTCCCGCATTTTGTGGAACCCGAAGGTTCATTACCGCATTCACAAGCGTCCGTCACCGGTCCCTATCCTGAGCCAGCTCGATCCAGTCCATACCTCTACATCCCACTTCCTGAAGATCCATCTTAATATTAGCCTTCCATCTACGCCTGGGTCTCCCAAGTGGTCTTTTTCCATCAGGTTTCCCCACCGAAACCCTGTATAAGCATCTTATCTTCGCCTTGCGCGCTTCATGCCCCGCCCATCACATTCTTCTCGATTTTATAACCCGAACAATATTTGGTGAGCGGTACAAATCATTAAGCTCCTCACTATGTAGTTTCCTCCACTCCCCTGTTACCTCTCCCCTCTTAAGCCCAAATATTCTCAACTCCCTATTCTCAAACACCCCCAGCCTACTTCCTGCCCCAGTGTAAGCGACCGAGTTTCACACCCATACAAAACAACAGGCAAAATTGTAGTTCTGCATATCTTAGTCTTAAATTTTTGGATAGCTACCTGGAACACAAAAGATTCTGCACCGAATGATAGCAAGCATTCCCTGACTTCAATCTGCTCTTAATTTCTTTCTGAATAGAATTTAGATTTATTAAGGTTGTTCTTAAATATTTGAACTGTTCCACCCTTTAACAAAGAATTGTAATTAAATATAATTGAAAGCCAACGTTATTAATAATAATAGCCTGCTATTCAGTGATTTTCTGGAATCAGGTGGCCGGGGCGTGATGCTAACCACTCACCTGAATGAGTGGAGCCGTATTTGCACTCAGCCAGCCATATGCCGTCGTGGCTTGCGCCGGCGGCAGCTATTCGTGTTTATAGTGCTGTATGAACACGATGTCTGTGGGTCATGTAGCATCCTTTTGTACATTCGTACGGGGATAAGTTACAGCTGGCAAATCATTCGGGCCGTTTTACTGAATTCACAGAAAATGGGCGTGTTGACGTAGGTAAAGTGAATGCACGGTGTGCTGCAGTGTGGTGTGTGCAGGTGGTGGCATGCGCACCGCTGTGTGCTGCAGGTGGTGGTAGGCGCACCGCTGTGTGCTGCTGTGTGGTGTGTGCTGGTGGTGGGTGGTAGGCGCACCGCTGTGTGCTGCAGTGTGGTGTGTGCAGCTGGTGGCAGGCGCACCGCTGTGTGCTGCATTGTGGTGTGTGCAGCTGGTGGCAGGCGCACCGCTGTGTGCTGCAGTGTGGTGTGTGCAGCAGGTGGCAGGCGCACCGCTGTGTGCCCGCGACTGCGATCGACGGTGTGTGGCGCACGACGTCAGCCGGCATTCGTTAAGTGGAATCGCTGGAAGTGGCGTAAAGAGAGCGCTTGTGTCGTTAGTGTCATTGTAGTGGTAACTACGTGTCTGCGGGGGGTTGCAGAACATAACATTCGTGACACCCCGAAAGTTGTCGTAGGCCTGTGGTGTGTCCCTTTATATCACCCTGTAGTGGGACCCTTCTCCCGTTCTATATTTGCAGAAAACAGTGAAGGAAAACATGTCTTGACATGTCAGAGTCGTTTGCTCTTCTACGAACTGTAGACACTGAAAAAGAACAGCAGTTTGTGCCAACAGGCCTTTGCTCCTTCTCATTCAGTCGGTAAAGTTCGCCTTGCTGTCAGTGTCGAGTTTTCTAATCACTGGCTTCAAAACCGTGGACCAGTAACTTGGCCTGCAGGAAGTGCAGACATTGTACCATCTTTTACCATCGGTTGTGTAGCCTGTGGGCCGCGGACTATCGAGGGTGGCCGCGTTATTGCAAGGGCCCCGAGGAGTCCCATTACTTTGTAGCCAATCTTGCTGCCCCAGCCAGCGCTCGGTTTCTTCTGTTATGCTTTGTTATTATTATCAGGAGTTCTGCGATTTAAGTTCCATTTGTCGCTATGTATTTTCTGAATTAACGGAGCCTAGAAGTAAAACGCAAGACCTGCAGTTGCCCCTTGCCACGCCATGGACGCAAGGCATTGTTCCATTCGTTAGTAACCTTACGACTAAGAGACGTGAGTTGCAACTTCACACCCTCGGCGCTTTACTTCGGGAAAAAGAACTCCCGCTACCACTTGGTGGACAACAGAGCCGGTCTGGACGATTTGGAGAACTGTCTCTTGCTTCTACCGGGTTTCGAACTCCAGATCATCCAGCCTCGAGTCGAGTGACCGCCCGGATTGCACCGTCCCGGCTCGGCACCCTGCTATTATGGACAGTGTAAGGTGTCCTGTAAGGGGCACCGTAAGGTTGGGAGTGTCCTGTAAGGGGCACCGTAAGGTTGTGAGTGTCCTGTAAGTGGCACCGTAAGGTTGAGAGTGTCCTGTAAGTGGCACCGTAAGGTTGGGAGTGTCCTGTAAAGGGCACCGTAGGGTTAGGAGTATCCTGTAAAGGGCACCGTAAGGTTGGGAGTGTCCTGTAAGTGGCACCGTAAGGTTGAGAGTGTCCTGTAAGTGGCACCGTAAGGTTGAGAGTATCCTGTAAGTGGCACCGTAAGGTTGAGAGTATCCTGTAAGTGGCACCGTAAGGTTGGGAGTGTCCTGTAAGTGGCACCGTAAGGTTGGGAGTATCCTGTAAGTGGCACCGTAAGGTTGGGAGTGTCCTGTAAAGGGCACCGTAGGGTTAGGAGTATCCTGTAAAGGGCACCGTAAGGTTGGGAACCTTCCTTTATTACAAGACGAATCCCGATCCGGAATTGCTTTTAGTGTGGCGATGTGTGACTGTCAACTGCTCAGAGGAAATCCGTGTACTGTGTCGGCACATGCGAGGCAGCAGAATGTACTCTGCTCTAGGGACCGTCGACCGAACGTGCTGTGACGTACCCATGACATCATCAGATACCGCTTGGGTACGCGTGTGCACGATTTAAGTGGGTGATCGTGTCGATAGCTGTTCAGTGTTACGAAACGTGGGTGAGTTTCTGAACGTCTGATATCTGGCCCTGTGGTGTGTGTCTCAAAATAAATGAGACATTCAACTTTGAAACGACCGGGTTTCCCTTTCATAATCCTGTAATAATTCCTGTCGGGTCGAGTGCTGTTGGCGTGCAAAGCGTCCGCTTCGCTTGATCAGATAATTCCTTCGTGATTTCTGTGCACATTGACCGCAGCACCAGTAGCCGCTCCAGCCTCACGATACCTGCCTGACACTTACTTCTTATCAGGACGTCTTAGGGTTTGCGCTTTTAATTCTGTTCGCCGTCTTGTTTTATCCAGACCGCTTTGTGGGTGCCTTCGCAGATTTGCGAAAAGCGGCACTTAAGCCTCCTCATGTCCGTCCATATGGAACAGCTCTGCTCCTAGTGGACGGATTTTCATGAAATTTGGTATTTGAGAAATTTTTTCTAGTATCAACATAATTCAAGTTTAATTAAGATCTGACAAATGGAAGGTGCTTTACATGAAGATCACTCACTGTACGTGTTTGATCGTATCTAGCCCATTTCTTCTCAGAATGAGATATATTTCAGAAAGAAGTTGTACAGAAAATCAATACACATTTTGTATTCAATCACATTCCCCCCCACCCCCGAAAGTCGTGCCGTTTATGCGATAATGTGGAAACACGTTGTATAGCCGGACAGGCCACAGATACGGCGCATGCGCTTCGCGTGCCGGTACGTTTGATAAGAAAACAGACACAAACTCGGAATATTTAATACTTGCGGCTGTTCCACGGTAGCGGTGGTTAAGCGAACGCGCCTTCACGTTAAGTCTAACCTGTATTGCTTATATTTTTTAATGCAGCATGAACTGACCGGTTTTTAAAGTCGAGATGGTGTTTAGTGCGCAGTGCGGACGGACCTGTTTTTGAAGAGAGCGTTAAAGTTGCTGTTAGAAATGTCCGGGACAGAGGCTTGTAAGATGCGCACAGAGATTGGAACATTCTTCTTTTAGGATTAACTGCATTTGTGGACAAAATTGTTGGAGATTGTACAGAGCGGGATGTGGTGCAACTGACCGATTGCTGATTGGCACATTGTACGATGGTCAGTTGCTTGTAAACAGTTTGATGATTGTGTGACCGTGCATCAGTGGTACAATAATATAAACAGCCAACTAGATGCAACAGTAATAATTTTATTGATAATTTCAATCAGCTCAACATGTTTCGGGCGATAATTTCGCCCATCCTCAGGAGCACTAGGCTGTGGTACTGAGGATGGGCGAAATTATCGCCCGAAACATGTTGATATGATTGAAATTATCAATAAAATTATTATTGTTGCGTCTAGTTGGCTGTTTATATTATTACTTGTAAACAAGTTGGGAATCCATCAGCAGCTTACACACTTGAAGGAAGTATGCGATTTTGTTGTGGGGAGAGTTTTGTGTGATATTTCAGTGAGTTTGGTATAGCTGTAAGGTAGTTAGTTTTACTGGAGTGTCTACGTTGTATTCGCAGTGGTGTTCTGGAAGTAGGAGGTGCTTGTCACCTGTGCTGTAGAATGTGCAGGTGGGAAGGTCTGAGAAAAGCGAGACTGATTGAGTTGCAGGGGACACATCAGCTTCTGGTCTACACACGTCATATTGATTCGCCGGGTGAAAACGTACACACTTTGAAGAAAGGCGTAGAAGCTGTGTTAGTCGCCATTAAGGAGGTTAGTATAGTAGTAACTGCTGGGAAAACTAAGTACGTAGTCGGCGATAGATCGTGCACAGAATGCAGAATGTGGCACTGTGCAGACTGACGGAACAGCACTAACGAACAAGAGTTGTGTTCGCGAACAAATGCAGACGTCATGTAGTCTGGGCACTGCTAGCGGCCATTGCGCACCCACATTTCGCCCTGTCTTCCGCTATTAAAAAAAAAAAGCACAGGATGGTCAAAATACGTCGATTTTGTTTGTTTTGTGTGTGGCTGAAACATCGAACGTTAGGGTCGGCGAAAAACGTAGGTTTGGGTGCTGGCGAATGCGGTGCCGAGGAAGGTGGCTGGGCAGTGACAGGATACTGGAAGGCACTGCGAGGTGAGGGGCTTCGTTATTAGTTTGTACTGATCAGCAGGTGATGTGTGAGTGGGTGGGGGCATGTGGCGCGAGGGGGGGGGACCTTAAGTGGATTCAGATTTTTGGTATGGGAAGAGACCTCTTGGAATACTTAGTTGTGTGTGGGGCGGTGGGGGTCACATTGCAGCGGATCTTAAAGAATTCTGACGTGAGGTTGTGGAATGAATTCGCCTGGTTCAGGGTAGGCCAAGGGCTGTTGTGAGCACGGTAATGAATATCCTGTCTGCGTGAAATACTGGAGTAGCTGAGGAACAGTTACCTTGAACTGAACGTTCGCTGTGTTGGAGAGGAGGTCCTCAGGGACTGAATGTTTGATGGTCGCAACTTGTGAGGTACGGCAAATAGTAACTGCTTTCTGAAGCAGCACGTTTGTGTGGGATGGCTGGTAAGGATAAATGTCAAATGTTATTAACAGTACTGGCAGTTATGTGGCGGCAGATGGCAGTGTGTGTGTGTGTGTGTCGATCAGAACGTGATGTATAGTGTCTTTAGCACAGTACTGTAAATTGGGTAGAATGCCTGTTATAATATTTTCTGGCAAACACTTTTGCAGTAGCAAATATAGACAGAGAACGCTTGACGGCTGCCAGACACGAATTGTGCTGGAAACAGAATGTGTCTTGTAGCACAAAGTGGCAGAAGATTTTGCTGAACTAAATTGGAATGTTCTTTTTTCAGGGCCGTACAAATGTACAAATCAGGCCGCGTGGTGGCAACGGCGTTGATTCTGTTTGCCTTGCAGTATTTGGGTTTATTGCAGCCCTTCTGTTAGAGGATCAAGTGTTGTGGGGTGCTTAGTCAGTAGGTTCGTACGTTACGGCGGTTGGCAGTGTCTTTATCTCCAGGGTCAGGACCGCTTGACCCTGAAGATGAAGGCACTACCATCTTTCGAAACGTCGATTTACGCTGCGAAACTGCGTAACTCCCCTGAAGACTCGAGGCTCCAGTGTCGTCTCGTTTGTTTATGTGACAGTGCCGATTTCGAGCCTGAGAATTGGAATTGCCGGTACCTACCGTACGTGTATGTTCTGTACAGACAGCGATGTTAATACACGTGCCTGCAGCCACGTGTGCCCACTCTCTGGATGCTGTCCGCTGCATTGTCGATGATTTTGGCTAGAACTGAGCTGCAGTTGACAGGGTCAACCTGGCTAGAACAGAGCTGCAGTTGACAGGGTCAACCTGGCTGGAACAGAGCTGCAGTTGACAGGGTCAACCTGGCTAGAACAGAGCTGCAGTTGACAGGG
>Ga0131853_10016300_pt1 | contig 13561 bp, 10 predicted proteins | sample TergutLab28metaG_FD_92764 | JGI IMG/M metagenome (GOLD analysis project Ga0131853, IMG submission 92764) | Labiotermes labralis P1 segment gut microbial communities from Petit-Saut dam, French Guiana - Lab288 P1 (version 2) (version 2) | ecosystem: Host-associated > Arthropoda: Insects >... | reverse complement strand
GATCCGGAAGGATTGAAACATGTAGGAGTGTTATATTAAAAAATTTTAATGGATTAGACGTACGTATTTTAACGTGTGTTTTATCAAGTAAATAGATAGTGCAATAAGTTGGTATTTGAAAAACATTGATAACATTGCACGGTAACAAAATAAAAAAAAAAAAGAAAATCAGGTGAGGGACTATAGCGGTCTCGCGTGAACTCGCTAATTAAACTCCGGCTTACATAAAATTAGATAGTAGCTTGACAAGGTAAGCTAAGCGACTGTTAGGTTATCAACTAGGACACTGCTCTGTTGAGTCAGTAAATCGAAGGGTTTAATTTAAAAACCTAACGAGCCCCTTTCTACCTTTTTCAGTGCCCAGAAATGAAATACTGAAGAATTCTTATCGAAAAAATTACAGACTAGTAAAAATGGGATTAATAACATTTGCAAGGTGCTAAATTCATGAAATGTCTTCAATATTATTGTAAGTTGAATCCATTGTAAGTTACTTGAGTTCTGTTTTTGTCGTTTGATTGAATGAGAGTAAGGAAAGTATATTTGAATTTCGAATTGGCTCAGATTTTCGCTGATGAAGTTCTGGTTCTGATGGAGAGTTGCTAATGAGGCACATAATCATTTGCTTTTTAAAATGCTTAAGAGGGCACAAGAATTTCGTTTAAAATAATAACATTCTTATGTAATCTTTACGGGCTTTTAAGGTGACAGTAAGTGTCTCACAGCATACGTACTACTCAACGTGTGTCCATAAATTGACACTTCAGATTACCTTAAACTCATTTAATTGGTAAATAAAACTTTTATGTTTGTGTGGTAAAAAGATTAACTTGCTGTGGAAAGGTTTGGTGAAACTTAATTTCTACCACCCGTTGCAGTTTTCACATGAATAAACTTCCAAAATAAATTCGTATTTGTTTATTTTGAATTTGCATTGCATTACTGGGACACCAGCGTTATCCTATTAAAGGATTCTACTAACTCAGGACAGCAGAACATAGAGAAATTGCACGAAATTTACACAGAAGCGAATAAAAACACTGTACCTTCTTTTGGTGGTAGATGAAGTGTCTGATGAATTTAAATTAAATTCGCATTGTCACTTGATGTCATGAATGTCAGTCTTTGAGTGTACTTACAGCTGTGACAGTTATAGCGACTACGCAAAGATAAAGAGTTTATGATACAAGTCCATAGGTAGGCCTATACATCTTCTTATTGACATTTCAGAGACACAGCAACAGTTATTTTAGGTAGAAAAATAATTGAAATATTTATTATAAAATTATTATTATCAGAAGCTGTTAATTTAAGAGAAAGTGTAAGAAAACACCTATATTTGTTTATAGTAAAAGACAAAATATTTTTTTTACTTGGTAAAATATTAGTTCCTCAGGCACGACTCTGCGCCATGCAGGTAGTTTCGCCTAGTTTTTATGCTGTGAAATTAAGTTACAAGTAAATGCTATGACGTACATTTGGGTGAATAGTTCGTGATTTCGGGGTCAGTTACTAACCGCACAGTACTTAGTCCACTTGTACTGACCAATTTGTTTATGAAATTACGGGTCTTTTGTGGAGCCAGAGTTTTCATTGCCATTTAAATATGGCTGTATGCTGAACCAGAGATTTCATTAGCATTCACACCGGACTGTCAGAACGACACGTTTTATGACCAGCTACACAGAACCGGATCATTGACCCGACATTTCATTACCATATAGAGAGTATCTCAAGAGTGACAAGTTTCGTTACTTGTACGCAGAATCCCATTCTATAGCAGAAGTTTCATTTCCATGTACGCAGGATCCTCTACCTTATAGAATTTTATATACCATGTGCACAAGATTCTATACTATAGCAGAAGTTTTATTTCCATGTACAGAGGATCTCACACTATAACAGAAGTTTTATTTCCATGTACAGAGGGATCCTACACTATAGTAGAAGTTTTATTTCCATGTACAGAGGATCTCACACTATAACAGAAGTTTTATTTCCATGTACAGAGGGATCCTACACTATAGCAGGAGTTTCATTTCCATGTACGCAGGATGCTATACAATAAAGACTTTTCATTACTGTGTAGACAGGATCTTATACTACAGCAGAAGTTTCATTTCCATGTACCCAGGATTTTATGTATATAGAATTTTCTATACCATGTACACAAGTTTCTATACTATAGCAGAAGTTTCATTACCATGTACGCAGGTCCCTATCCTGAATCAAATAAGGCATTCCTACCATTAAGCGCTGTTAAATTCACATACGTTTTATTTCGTCACTTATTAGCTTCACATCATCGGTTTATTCTTTCCATATAGTCTCTTAAATTTGATTTTTACATCTAAAATTGTTATGCACATTTTGTCAGTTTTCTTGGTTGTTACTTCGTGCACGATAACACATTTTCTGTGTGGAAGTGTTCCCTCTGACCGAAGGCTGAATGAAGATGGAGGCAGCATATTTCTTTGAAATATCCGAAATAACTTACTATGTTGCGTCGTCTAACAACCCATACATTTGTCATCCGGTTAACACTATTGTAAATAGCCTGAAAACACATACCAACTTGTAGGCATTTTCCATCTTCGCCATGCTTTCTATACGCTACAAAAATCCCGGAACTCTTGGGGTATGAACATATTTCACTGCATTCAGCATCGTGAGACCTGAAGACCACTGAGAATTTTGTTAATATCACTTATGTTGTTATTTTTATGAAGGAAGCGCGGATAACTTACTCCCAAATGTACTGAACCATCGTCTTCTTCGTTAATATTATGTCCGAACATGCGCCATTGCTGTACATATTCTCTGATGTATACAGCGTTCCTTGCACATCTCACAGTTTTCCCGTCTTCTACAATAGTTTGCAGATAATATCCCTTTTTGTTGTTAAGTAGTCTTTGTGTCATGAAATTTAAGTGATGTGCATTTCATCCCAGTCTTTTTTTGTTGTAAATTTTGTTGAAAATTTTGTTGTAAATTTCATCCCAGTCTTGTTTTGTTGTAAATTTCCTTATGTGGGATTTTAGGTTGCAACAACTGTGAAAATTTATATTTTAATCTTTTGGATTCTGAAAAATTAGAGTTTGTTAGATAGAGATCATAATTCACATAGTCAAAATCTGAACCCTCTAAAGTGTGTTCCTAGACTCCAATCTGCGGCATTATCTTATGACTGCCTCTAGATATTCGTAAGCTGACTGGCGGTGACCAGGACAGTACAAGTGGTAAGACGCACTGTATAATTAGTTATTTAATCCATGGCGCAGAGTCCTTCTTGAAAAGCAAACCACTTCTCAGCTAATCGAGGAATTCCCAGCATTTTATAGAAACAGACGGTTCATGACAGCTTTACAATTCCCCAATACTTCTCTCTATTATGAGCCAGATCAATCCAGACCATGCCCAATTCCACTTTTTGAAGATCCGTCTTAGTATTATCTTCCCATCTACGCCTGCGTCTTTCAAATAGTCACTTTCCCTCAGGTTTCTCCACCAAAACGCTGCAAAGACCATTCCTCTCCCCATAGTGCTAAATGCCTCGCCCATCCTATTCTTCCGTAATTGATCACTCGATAATATTTGGTAAGTACAGTTTATAGCGCTCCTCATTATGAAGTCTCTTTCAGTCCCCTGTTACCTCGTACCTCTTAGACCCAAATATTCTCCTCATCACACCATTCTCAGACAACGTCAGCCTACATATCTCCCTCAATATGAGCGACCAAGATTCACACCCATAAAAACCAACAGGTAACATTATAGTTCTGTAAATCTTAAACTTTATATTTGTGGATAGCAGAAATGAAGACAAAACATTCTGCACCGAATGATAGCAAGCATTCCCTGACTTCAATCTGCTCTTAATTTCTTTCTGAATAGAATTTTGATTTGTTAAAATTGTTCCCAAATTGAACTCTTCCATCCTTTCAAATGAATTATTGTCAATCTCTATATTGTGACTTCGTCCTAAACTCTGATCTCGAGACATGACCATGTACTTAGGTGTATCAACACTTACTTCCAGTTCAGTCTACTTATTAAAATCTACTACAGCGTTTGCGTTTTCCTTATAGCATGTAGGCTTCCGTCAAACATATTATCATAATCAAAATAAACCAAAAGCTGATATCTACCATTTAATTTCAAGCCATCCTTGTTTACCTGATACCTCCTAATGGCAAAATCTAAAATAAAGTTGAAGAGCAATGCCGATAAAAACATCTCTTTTTTTATACCATTCTTAATAAAAAAAAGTCAGATAAATGTTTCCCTACCTGCACTCTGCTATACGTTTCATTCAGACACACTTTTATTTACCTTACCGTTTTCATGGGTGTACCAAACTAAATGAGGTTATTTTACAAGACCTCACAAATTCGTAGGCTTTCTTGAAGTCTATAAAGAGCTGATGCACTGTTTCATTTTATTCCCATTTTTTCTCAATTGTTTGACGAATGCAGAATATATGATCAGCAGTTGGCCTGTTGCGTCGAATTTCACACTGATGATCCCCAATTATTTCCTCTGCATATGGAGTTAACTTTGACAGTTGGATGTTGGATAAAAGTTTGTACGTAGCTGACAAAATGTGTATGCCTCTATAATTACTACTATCTGTTTTATCGTTACTTATATAGAAAGGTAAAATGATCGACTCCTTTTACTCCACAGTAAAATCCTCCTTATTCCAAATAGAATTGATTAGTTTACGGGTTTCAAAGCGAATTTTTATGCTGCTTGCTTTATTGAGTTGTCCTGGAATTTGATCAATCCCGGGTGATTCGTGTCTTTTTAGCTTTTTAATAATCATCTCAACACTAGATAATCTCTGCTTTATTTCAGTCTGCCTACCATCATAACTCCATGTGCATTCAACACGTGACAGAAATTATTCCTCCACCTGGCCAAAGTACTGCGGATGTCTTCAACCAGATCACCCTTCTCATTCTTTACTCCATAAACTCTAGCCTGATAACTCCTTCCACAGTCATTGATGCCCCTGTACAAATCTCTGATATATTTTTATCTTACTGTTAGTTCCAAGTACATAAATTTTAGCCTTCGGATATTCCTTCCTCTTGTTCCTGAAATGTCTACTGGCTTTACGTCTTACATTGTTTAGATTATCTACACAGCTTTGGTTTGGATCCTGCAACCCCTGCATTTTAACCTGCTTTCATTGATCTATAAAATCCACACATTCGTCTTCAAACCATTGTTTATGTTGGTTAATTCACAGAGACCAAGACTCCTTTTAGCTGAGGTTTTGGTATTCTTTTTAATATTTTCCAAAGCCCTATTTATATTCTCGTTATCATTTAAGTTCTCCAAAGTTGCAAATTATTTTGACATCTTAATCCAATACTGTTTCCTAACCTCCATCTCACTTAGCTGCCTGAGATGAAATCTATCGAAATCAAACTTCTCTGCTTCTTGTTTATTTACTGCCAATCTTTCCCTAACTTTTACAACCGCCAGAGAGTGTTCAGTATCACAGTAAGCTCCTCTGAAAAATCGTACATCGATTAGACTCGAATGTCATCTCCTGTCTATCAATATGTGATCAATCTCTTTTTGAATCCTCCCATTATAAGAAGTGCAGGTGTACTTATGAATGTTTCGGTGCGAGAACATCGTGATCTTAAGAATTAGATTTCTTACATGGCCAAGTTAACTGTTTTAACACCATTATTATTAGTGTCCTGATGTGGACTGGTATTTTCACTTGTCGGTTTGAATATATCCTCTCTCCCCAATATTGTAATTAAGTATCTTCGATATGGTCGAAAACCTGCTTTAAGTCCTCATATTAGGAGGGGGTAGGTACGTCAAAACACAATTGTCTTTGTATCCTATTTTATTGGGCTGACGACATGTTTCGGGCACTGTGGGCCATCCTCAGGTCACAAAAATTTATAATGAGGAAACCTATACAGTGTAAGATCATTAGTTGTGGTACATATTCTGAACTTTCAACGAAATCTCGTTGTCATGCGGTTTATCCCTATTGAACTAATAATATGTTCGACTACCAAGGTGGATAGAGTAAATAGTACATATACGTATATATGTACTATTACTCTATATAGTAGTAAATAGTACATATATATATATACCGCATTACAACGAGATCTCGTTGAAAGTTCAGAATATGTACTAAAACTAATGATCTTAGACTGTATAGTTTTCCTCATTATATATTTTTGTGACCTGAGGATGGCCCACATTGGCCGAAACATGTCGTCAGCCTGATAAATAAGATACAAAGACAGTTGTGTTTTGACGTACCCACCCCATCCTAATTTGCATAAAACACAACGGGGATGATGCATCTAAAGATAACTCCTCATAACAACTGTCTTTTTAATCATCACTTTTCTCCCCACTTGGTGCATGTGCACTCAAAACAACGGCATTAACGTCCCAGAAATATAACTTACTTGACATCCTCTCACTAAAACCCTCTACTCTTTTAAACGCTAATATTGTTCTGTTATGTACAAAAACCTCTTCCCAATTGAAGATTTTCATTCCTTTATTGAAATAAATATAATCCCCTGCTCTTACAGCGCCCCCTCTGTCCCACCTAATCTAGTGTGCACCCACTAAATCTAATTTTCACCCTGCTAATTCCCTGGTTACTATCTTAAGTGAACCTGACTTATACAGGCTCCTTACATTCCGTGTACCAAATGTCATGTCCGTCTTCCATTACTAAGGTCGTACCAAAGTATTAGTAGAGGGCAGAGGCATATTTATCCTTCCCTTAATAAGATCAGTTTTTTTTCAGTGAGGCGTTTTCAGAACCTCGCCCAACCCCCAAGCTGGAGAACCATTCTTTGACGGCTGTTCTCGACTGCTTATTCAATATATTCGCAGCTACCCACCATATTGGATATCGTCGCTGCATCCGCAACTTCGGGATGCTCCATGCCGTAGTGACAGGGACACAGTTATTGTGAGCACCGTATAACTAGGAAGGTACTTTTCTGGATTTAATAGCTTACAATTTCTATTCAGTATTAAGAATAATGGCGATTTTTGGGAATGCTTTTCAGAAGAAATGCTTCTTTGAAGTGGGAAATAAGGGTTATTCGAAATGAGTGTCGGGGTTTTAACAACTTATCATGTAAAATACATTTGAGATAGCAGTATATGTGCTTTTATTTAATAGAAAAACACTCCAAGTTTTTGTTACGTACCTCACAGGTGCTCTATATGTTCTATTAATTAAAATATACATATACTCCTCTCTCAAATGTATTGTGTATGATAAGTTGTTAAAACACCGACAATCATTTCTAATAAAGCTGTACAGTCAGTCAGGATGGTAATCCAGGATTGGATTCAGCGGAGGCTAATAACTCTTTCTAAAAGATCTGCAAGTTTGGAAACATTTACACACGTGCCTGGACTGCGACTGCATCTGTGGACCATGTGTTTCAGAATAGTGACCAATGGCAAGCTCGTATGAAGAACGAAATAGGACTTCCGGTGGGGTTTTGTTTTTACTAATGTGGTAACATTTTGTTCCTCAGTAGCTTGTCTTTGGTGAATTTGTTTCTTTAATTCCTCGTGGCTACTTCAAAAGTATCAAATTTACGTAGCAAATGTCTTATTTTATCACCATCAAATTTCAGTATTTATCATTCTGTGTGGATAGACACAATCTTATTTATTACATTAAACTATAAAGCATTACGTATTCCAATATATTTGAATCCAAAGCTATATTACGACATACAAATCCTATTGAAAGCAAAGCTCGTTTCAATTTTATACAAACTTCTATCGAGCAAGGTAATTCCGTGTGTTGCACCTGAAACACGTTTGTAGGGTGGCGGATTTTTTACTGTTCCTCACCAATGTAATGTTTTGCAATAGAATACATGTTTCTGTTCCAACCTTCTCTGCCCGCTATTCAAAATCACTGTAACGTGCACACCGCTCTGCATGATGCACACAATAAAAGCCAGCACGCGGAAGTACGGAAGCACAGCCAAACACAAATAGAAGACTTGCAGAAACTCAAAGCACACTCCTCATGCTCGAACATAAACCTTTACATATAGCAGTCCTTAGTACAGTCTTTGAAAGAAAAATTCGGTAACTAGTGTAGCCTATGCGAGACGTCAGGGTTTCGCCACTTCGTAGTAGAGGTCTGCGCCCCTCTGTGTTGTTATGTTGGTGGTTATTTATGGACGTGTCAAGTCAAGAAGTCCAAAAGCTTTTAAGCTTTAGGCTACTTCTTGAAATGCTTGACTCTTGAAGATACAGACTCATACAGTGTCCCGAAATGTCCGTAAATAACGACATATATACGCTGCTTTAAAATCCATAAGAATCAAGATCTTTTATGGCCTACTTATGCCAGACATATTCTAGATTACACAGTTACAATTTTACACTTCAAAATTAAAGACTTTTTAAATTTTAACGTTATTGATTTGGCATTGATTTCAATATTCGTAAGTCTATAGACGTATATGTATATAAACATAAAAATAAATATAAATAAATATATGTGTGTATAACAGTAAGGAGTTCCTCCTTCCATTCGCCCTATTCTTGTCCTTCAAAATGGAATGTTGTTTCAGTAAGTGACAAGTACAAAGTTTATTGGTTTAAGAGAGGGAACCCAGAGAGATTTTGAATTTGTTTTACAGTTTTTAAAATTTGACACTCTGTGTCCGAAAATAGAACTTTAATATCGCCTGAGGCTACTAAATAACGAGGGTGCAGGGCGACACCTCAGTTTATGTTGTGCGATTCGCAATCATCACAGGAGACAAAACACAAGCGGTTGGTGTTTCCTGTAGCTGATAGGCCAATCGCTCAGAGGAAATACCAGCCTATTTCTGTTCTTGTTAGAACGCAGAAAAATCCCATCTCTCTGGACACTGACATTGTTCTTCCTTCCAAACGTGACGCTGTGTACCTCTGAAGTTTAGAAATTGCAGTAGAAAACTGTAAATACACTCGTTATTACAGATGAGAAACCTTTATAATTTGTTGACTGTATTAGGAACATATGGCATAGGGTGAAGAAATCGAAACTCAAGCGTTTATGAACGTTCAAGGGAAGCTCAAAGTATCCTTCCTGATCCGATGCGAAAGAAACCTACTCTTGGAAAACCATTTAATTAGAGCCATCGTTAGGTAATGGGGAAAACCCAACGCTCCAGGAAACCCAAACTAGAACCATTGGTAGGAAGCAAGGAAAACTCACTTGAGTAGTGTCCGGGTAGCAGGCTTGAGCCTGCAGCCCGGACACTACTCAAGCTTAACTGCACCTCACCTCCAACAAACAGCAAACCAAGAACGACACGACCAATGTGGTAAACAACATCATGGTCGTGATCTTCTGATGATGGGCATAGTAATGCTTGAAACATGTTGAACCTATAAGAAGTACAATAAAATATCAAGTGGCATCTAGTTGATTTTTTGATTCTTCAGTTATCACAAAGATGCACGGTCTAATAAACATCAGATCCAATCAGGTGATGTCTGGAGAAATAATATACTCTGTAAGCAGAATGTAGAATTTTTTCTTATAAAACCTCGTGTTATAAACGGTAACCAAGGAGCTTTATAGGGCTAGCGAACCAACTACAAGGACAGTAAACACAGACACTCCTGACTCACATAAACAAAAGTTATTGGGATTCAACCGACGACACTTCTATTTTTAAAGCTATTCACTTCTAACGAGAAGTGTCCGATTAGTACCACAGCTTGACCGAGGCCCAGTTAGGACTGTAGACAGTTGACCCTACTATTTCTTTCTGTCTACGTGACTTTGCGTCCTGGGTTGGGGGATCGTTGTTTTTATCTTTGGTAATAATTTGGAACGATCGGCCAGAGCCCCCATATGCGTGATTTCAGAAGCGCGTGATACATGCTGGGCGTCTGGATATCGAGCGGCGGTTCGCACTCTGTGTACTGCGATATTCCACGGGGAGCTCTGCGACGCTTGCAGTAAAGGATTAAACTTTAAGCATTCAAATTCAAAGTGTAAAAAGACAGGTAGTGTACGTATACCTTAAAGTTGAGGCGCTTTCATGCAACCATTGTTGCAGTGGAAAAGCAATGAGTATTACGTCTTCGGAGTGTGCATCTGGAGCCTTAACTATCCAGCATACAGAGCGCATGTGCCGTAATTTATTGTCACCTGTGGTCTGTCTGGCTCTACCAACTTTTTCCATATTATATCATATTCGGCACGATTTTCTGAGCACAAGATATTGAACATAAAATGTGTGTTTTGTTTTATCTACAACTTTCGTCTGAAACATTTCTCATTCTAAGAAGAAGTGGGCAAGATATGATGATAAATGTATATTGGTCTACATGTAAAGTACGCGTTATTCTTACTCGATTTAAATTAAATTTGAATTTTTTTGACAGATTTTCGAAAAATGCTCAAATATCAAATTCAATTAAAATCCGTCCAATGGGAGCCGAGCTGTTCCATGCGGACGGATGGACAGACGGACGGATTGAAATGAGGAGCCTAATATTCGCTTTTCGCAATTTTTGAAAGCGCCTAAATTTTAGTGAGACTGTTATGAACAGTCACAAAAAATATCATAGCAATACAAATCGACCAGTACATTGTGCCATACGTCCGACAACACGGTGTGTTAACAGATGTTTTAATACATACATCTGTGTTTAGTACATGGCTAGTATCTGTCACTTCGTCGTGACTTCGGTCACTTAACATAGTATTAGCGGCGAAAGTTAGTGAAATAAAAATATTAGTATATGAAATAAATAAGTCTGACACTTTTTCCTGGCTAGTGTGTTTGAAATATCACTTGAAGCTGCAGTTATGTCCCACCAAGCGAAGGAGATATTTTTAATTTGATAACTGTAACACATCATCGCTGTAGTGCTTACTTGTCGTCGTGGTAGGCCACATTTCTCAGGTTCGAACATGAAGCACGAGACTTGTCTTGTGCATTTCCGTACCAAAAAAAAAGTAGAAAATAAATAAATAAAAGAAATGTTTGAAGCGCAGCGAACAGGGAGGACTGGAAGGTATGGAAGAGAGGCACAGGCAAATGACCTAGCGTCGGCCGTGATGCACACAGAAGATTTTACGTAAAGAAGGATTCACTTCCCAGAACGTGGAAACCAGCGAGCAAGACTTGTCAGTGGCGTGACGATTTTTTTTTCGTGGTAACCAAAGACAAAAGAGAAGGAGTTTTATGTTCGCTAGGCACATTAAATTCAGCTAGTTAGCATTTACTTCAATGTTACAGTACAACTGTTGTGGAGCCTGAGGTTCCATGTAACAGGACTTGTGTTCAGATGTGTAAGGTAAAACACATAATGTTTGCATGTAATTGAGCCAGTAGTAATTTAGTGTTGCAGGTATTGCGTACTATTGAATAACACGTTGCTTGCAATCATGTGTTCTACTTACTTGTATAAAAATCATCGTCGACCGGCTAACTAATCCACATAAACGAATCCTTATTTGGAGACTGATATAACTGCTCGGATGGTCAAAGATTTTTCTGTCTTTATGAAACTGGAGATTCATCTTAATTACACCAAGCCAAGGTATTCAAGTAATAACCTGTCGTACTTCCTTCTGGTAATTCTTCTTTGCTACGTTTATCTTCCATTAATTTCCTTGCTATCATATTGTAACCTGAATTAATCATGTCTATTAATGGAGAGACCCGTTACAATTCGGGGGGGGGGGTATTTTATTCTGTATCTTACTGGTTCACATTCTTTCTTCTCTTCCTTTGTTTCTTTGTTTATAGTGTGACAGCCCTCAGTGGGCCAAGGCCTCCTCATTGACGAGGTTTCTAGATCCCATGCAACGACGCACCACAGTCGATAGGACTCCTCTGGACGAGTGATCAACTCGTTCCAGAGCTCTACCTGACAACACACAACACTCACAACAGACAGACATCCATGCCCCTCCTGGGATTCGAACTAACAATCTAAGCAGGCGAGCGGCCGTGGACCTACGCCTTAGACCGCATGGCCACTGGGACCGGCTTTTCTATTCCTTTAAACGTTTAAAAATGTTATTCGCCTCCTTTCCTCATTATAACGGTGATTTAAGTTACGCATTTATCCGGCAGATCGCACCGTTTATGGCGCAGACCTCACGCCTATGCGAGTAAGTAAAAGAGAGGACAGGCAACCTGTGAGCAACCTAACATACAATCTAAGTCTGATAAAACAGTCATGAATCTTTCCTTGTTATTTATATCAGAAGAACAACGGAGTTATGTTTACCGCCGTACAGTCGGGCATTTAGTAGCTGTACGTCATTTTCACAATAAGTTGGTGTTGTGATAATAATGTTGATGAGGTTTTGTTTGAGTGATGTTGTAAGATAATGTAACGGAATGTAGAGGGTAGCCCTAATATACTTGGAAGAACTTAAAAAGTGAGCTAATCACATCAAACAAAGAAAATAATCCATATAAACTCTATTTAGAAAAAAGTGGTTTTTGAGTGCAACCACCAATGTAACGCCAACTAATGCACTATACTATAATTTATACTTACAAACATTATATATATATACATATATATATATATGTGTGTGTGTGTGTGTGTGTGCTATCAAAATACAGCTGTATGTTCTAAAGGAATTGTGGTGTCAGCTCCCTGAAGATGGCGAGATAATAGCGCCTAAAAATTTAGGAGCTAAATAAAAATGTTGTAGTCTTTAGTGGTTGACTGATGCATTTGTTGGTGTTGCGTGGGTTATTTACTTCAAAATAATAAACTGAATAGACAATGTAAGAATGGTTTTTAAGATTCATTGAAAGTTTACGTTCAAAAATAAATATCTTAAATGTGTAATATTTTACTCATAACTAACATAACACATTTGCAATACACGTTTTGACATTAATAATATGGAACTTTTATTGTTGATCCAGTCACAGTTCACGTCAAATATTCAATATTTCCTCCACTTCGATTAATACACGCATGGACACACATGATAATGAACTGTCGCACATTTTCAAGGGCCTGGGGGCGGTTTAGAATGATTTTTCAAGCACAAAACTTGCGATGGTGAAATGTGTCTTCATTTTCAATAGGAGCTAAATACATTAGGGTTTTGAGTATCCCCAAAGGTAAAAATTTGAAGGATTGAAGTCGGGCGAACCTGGGGGCTGTACCTCGAAAATTAAATGTTTGAGGACATACATTGATTTTTTCCCTTTATTTTGTGTGAGGAAATCATTCCTGAAGTCCGTCCAAGTTCTTTATATACGCCCTGTTAATTAATACATTGCAAAGAAACTGAAGCCTTTTGACGAAACAGCCCACAAGTATGTTGTACGTGTGTACAATACGCAAGAAGAAGGTCGTGTGTACGGTGCGGATGGTGCCGTGTACCATCCGCACCGTACACACGACATACGCAGCTGCTCTCAAGACCACCACCCATCCAAAAACTCGGTGCAGAAAACCATATGCTGCAACTCAACATCTAATGCTCCTGATGATGGGCGTATGTACCCGAAACATGTCAAGCTAAGAATACATCAAT
>Ga0131853_10016299_pt1 | contig 13562 bp, 6 predicted proteins | sample TergutLab28metaG_FD_92764 | JGI IMG/M metagenome (GOLD analysis project Ga0131853, IMG submission 92764) | Labiotermes labralis P1 segment gut microbial communities from Petit-Saut dam, French Guiana - Lab288 P1 (version 2) (version 2) | ecosystem: Host-associated > Arthropoda: Insects >... | reverse complement strand
TCACCATGTCTTTATACATGCATTTATTTATGTTAAACCCTGTTTTTAAAGTTTGTATTTTAATTTAATGTTTATCAGTTCTTTTATACATGTATTTATTTATGTCAAGACAAGTTCCATGTATTGCGTTAATATAACTTATTGACAAATTCCACTCCTAAAGGGCATGTACCAAAATGGACCGATGAATGCAAATAAATGAATGAATGAATGACACCGCTCAGAAACTGTAATGGGGGGGAGGGTCGGAAGCAGGAAAGTGACATCTATTCCCAATCTACGGTACCAGCCTCGTGATTGAGAGTCAGGTATTTCCTGCTGATAACAACAGGCATCAGCAATGTGACGTTTCATATGCCTGCCTGTGCTGCAGCCGGAACCAATCACAAAAAGGCTACTTCATTTTGTGCGGACTGGTAGTTCAAATTGAGCGAAGTATTGGTAGTTTTACAGTTTGATTTTATCTTGGGTCATCCATCTTGTTGTGTGGTGGTAAGTTTAAGGGAAACTTTTCAGGTTTACAAAGAATCCAGCGCGGTATGCCATCAGGTTGTTGAAACCGTTTCTGACCATGAATTCACTGAGAATGATCTATTTCTCCTACGCACACTTTGTTTTATCATATGGAATTATATTTTGGGGCAATTCGCACGCACATTACACAAACAGTATTTTCAAAATTCAAAAAAAGAATTATAAGAATTATTACTAATTCTGGCAGTCGTGATACATGCCGACAACTATTTAAACACTTCCAAATACTTTTACTACCATCACAATACATTTTCTCCCCGTTTGTCTTTGTAATTAAAAATAGAGATTTCTTCCAATCCAACTCTGAAATTCACAACCTCAACACACGTTTCAATCGAAACCTACATTAACCTTCCACAAACCTTACATCAGTTCAGAAAGGAGTGCTGTTTTCTGGTAGTAAAATATATAATCACTTACATTGAAACATTAAAGCCCTATCAAACGATGCTAAGCATTTTAAATCCACATTAAAAAATTATCTCATTGAACATTCTTTCTATAGTTTGGATGAATTTTATCAATCAGCATCCTGACTGCTACAGCTCTTCTTCATTATGCCACTGCTACGTAGTTGCTACTTAATTTTTGTTACTAACTTTACTTATTATCTACATAACTAAGGATAGCCACAAATTCACATTCATTATTACTAACGAAACTTATTATTTCACACACCTCACTCTATGTTGTCTCACCTGTAATCTAACCCCCAATGGTATTATGACAACGCATTGCATACCCTCATAACATGTTCTGTAAAGATCTAATGGAAAGTGAACGTATATGTATGTATATTTGTATGTATTAAGTTCAGATTCTGTCTAGGACATTATGTTAGTGCTCATGGCTTGTTACTATGTTTTTTTGTCTAAGTGTACTATGTGTTGTATTGATGAACTGTACATTCTGAGCAAATAGCATTCTTGTATAAATTTGTTTTGACTTATTTCTGTATTATTATCATAAGTATTTTATTGTAATGACTCTTTCTGTACTATATCTATTGTTATACCTGACAAGTTCTATATCCACCTCGGTGGATCTCTGGAATACTAAATAAATGAAATGAAATGAAATAAAATAAAATTATAGAACAGATGTGTATGGCAACTTATTCAGATGCCACACAACCCATTTTCAGTACCAAACAGAATTCATAAATGTTACCACACACTGACTGTTGTGTGATCACTGAATGTAGTATTACGCATAAGGGTTGCGGTTTCTTTGGCATTGTGCAGTTTTCGAATATGACAAATTCAGAACTCAGTTTTTAATTAAACATGCATTAAGCATATTATGTGTTCAGTATTTATGATTACTCATGCATTAAGGGTGCTTTATGTTGGGATTGTAATATAATCATTTATTTATTTACAGTGCAAAACTGTGGACCAAGAAAGTCAGTTGACTGTGTATTGTGGAGGAAGCTGGGTTCCTTCAATACAAATTTGTATGCTGAGCTCACTTCTTGCTAACAGACTTCATGACACCTGAACAGATTGCCAGTGCCATATGGCTTGGACTTGGCTTCACATTCCATCCCACAGTCTTTTCTGCCCTTGTTACCTACCCTTTCCAACCCACAACCCTCAGAAGTAAATCCTCAGAAAAGTAACTTTCCTATTCTGCCACCCCTTCCATTACCCTCAGAATTGACTCCAGAGGAGAATAGCTTTCAAGTTCTACCACCCCTGAGAACCTATAGCAAGTTGCTTCTGTTCTCCACCCAAATTGAGACACCTCTTCCTAACCACATAGACGGTCCCTCCAAATCCTCTCAAATTTCTGTATCAAAACCTACACCAGCAGCAGCCAACATATTTTCTGTAGAACACACTTCCTTTTCCCTCAGCTTAGACGCTTCTGATAGGGAATACGGTGCTTCAGTGACCAAAATTCTTCCTCAAAGCCTAAGGCAAGGCATTCTCTGTTAAAGGAGCTTAATTTGGCCATGTCAGATTAGACACAAAGAAAACGAAACTTTATCATAGAATTCAGAGAAAAAAGAGTGCACTATGTAAACTGAGAAAGTAGTAAAGATCAAGGAAGTTGAAAGTTCTCTGTGATGTGGACAGTGATCCACTGATGCAAGAAATTTCAAATTCTTTGAATGCAGAGCTGTCAAGTTATTGGCAGCAATTATTAGGAATAGTAGGCACAAGCCGAGCGGAAGGAGGTGGGATTTTGAAGACAAAGTTTTGGCTCTGTATCTCATTAAGCATGGCTCAAAATCCTATACTCTTCTTCAGGTGCTGTTCCCTCTTTCATCAGGATGAAACTTGCAATCCCTCTTTAGTACTGTTCATTTTAGAACTGGCATCAATACCCATGTGTCAGATTCACTTTGCCACTCTCTGCAGAAAATGTCTGAGAAATACCAGTACTCTTATCTCTTGTTAGATGAAACGTTGATGAGAGAGAATGTCTGGTTTAGTCAGAAATTTGACTGCATTGAGGGATTTGAGGATCTTGGAAGTCGAGGCAGGATGTGCAACATTGTAAATCATGCTCTACTTTTCATGGTCTGTGGTCTGCATTGGAAGTGGAAGCAGCCAGTGACTTACTACTTCAGTCATGGAAGTACTAAGGCTGAGATATTGATATTGATTTATTGCATCCATATTGTTACATATGCAACACTGGACTTGTCAAATTTGCGTAATAAAATTTACAGTACATAGTGTAAGGCAGTTTTCATACGTGGTGATAATAACAATAATGAGAACATTTTAACAAAACAAAACAAACATGAAATACATTACTGTATGCATGTTGTTTGAGGTAGTTTGTGAAAGTATGTCAGATAAGTTCGATAAGATGCTTGTGCAGTTCTTGAATGAGGTTCTTGGTGCTTGTCAGAATGTTAGACTGCATGTTGTTGACACTTTCTGTGACATGGGTACCAACGACATCAAGGCCCTGAAACTGTTGGGTGCAACCATAAGAAAGCTATTCTTCTAGGTTCAAAATCAAGCAATTACATCAATATATGAATCCCACACCTCCTTAAGTGCACTCTTAACCCATTTCTAAAATGGGTACCAACGATGTCAAGGCCCTGAAACTGCTGGGTGCAACCATAAGAAAGTCATTCTTCCAGGTTCAAAATCAAGCAATTACATCAATATATGACCCCCATACCTCCTTAAGTGCACCCTTAACCTGTTTCTAAAATATGATGTGCAGTTCAAGTCTGAGCATTTTGACAGCCAGCTTCCTGTTATTGCTAAGTGGGAACACACTGAGAAGCTACATAAGCGTGACAAACATGGCATGATCTGTATGCTGTATAAGCTGACTGACACCCACCTGTCCCCTGTTACTCAGTGTGCTATGAAAGTGAGCTTGGCTGCTCAAGTCATGAGTCACAGAGTAGCAGTAGAAGTTTACACTCAGGTGTCTCATGGTAGGGAACACTGTCTTCATTCAAACAGTTGTTATACGAAATAATGTAACTTATTCAAATGTAACCTGCTTCCTTGTGGGAAAGTTATTTTTCAAATTGGCTAACTGTGACAATGAAACAAGTGTGGAACTGCTCATGTTTTTGTGTTTGTATGGGGTCTTCAAAAGTGAGTACCTGCCCATAGCTGTATATGTTGAGGACATAGACAAACTGTCTGATAGCTTCAACAGTTTGAAGCATGCTCCCCCAGGCAAGACATTGCGTAGCCCACTTAGTGACAACAGTCCTCATATAGTTTGGACAAAGGCAAGTATGGGGATAAAGAGCTGGATCTTCATTAAGGATGGTAAACCTGTCTCCAAGAAACCGACTGCATCACAGAATGGGTGGATTATTGATATTGGTGCTGTCCAGCATGTGTGGAGAATGTTGTAAAGGGCAGGTTCTGACTAGCTTGAGACCCAAATCCTGAATTAAGATCCCCTGGAGAACACACTTGGTGTTATTCGTTTGCACTGTGGTTCAAATAATAACCCAATTGTGGGACAGTTTGTTGATACCCACAGACTAGTATCATCAATGGCCTCGCATATACAGGTCTGAGTAATGCAAACTGTGAGGTTGATGACACTGAGCTTCTGGATAATCTACATTCCTACCTCAAAGAATCTCGTGTTTCACCACCACCAGATTCATCCACAAGTCCTGGTAGAGAGACCCTTTATGATGGTCTTAGTGGTCCTCATATTGCAGAGCAAGTGCAGTGGGAGGTGAATGAAGTTGACATGGATCTCTTCTCAGTAGCATATGTCAGTGACTTCATTGTCAGGCATGTGCTATGTGCTGTCAGGTGTGATGAGCTGCAAGACATGTCTCACATCCCCAATGATGTCAACTATTGCCTTCATATATGTCAACAAAGAGTTCAAAGATGATAAACAGTCTGCAACCTAACCTTCTGAAAGACTGGTAGAGATTGTGCTTCTGTAACTGTGTTGGATGATATGACGCAAAATTTGCTTACACACATTCAGTTGAAGAGAAAATTACAGCTGCCATCAAGAACACCGCTGATTTTGGATGGATTCAGTCTTCCGTTAGCTCACTTCACCACCAAGAGATAGTGGATGGTATTGTATGGAGTGTTACTAAAATATCTATTCCTTGGTAGTGAAGCGAAGAAACAGGTCAGTGATGGAAGCAAGCAGGTGGAGGGTTACAAGGAGGCTGAAAATTCTGTCGCACACGTGAGTTGGTTGGAAAGTAATGCTTCTTTGTTTTCATGTGTAACAAGTTTTTTCAGGCTGCATGGTTGACTTGTGTCCATACAACTTCCGTGTGCCACAAGTTATCTGATGAAACACATTGCTGTCATAATGGTTAGTGGAGTCTGGGATGTGAGCAGTATCTCAGCTTTTGTATATATGTAAATACATGATTTGTGGTATGTACTTGTGCCATCCTTAGTGAATTGTGTGTGTATATAGCAATTACGTTTTAAAATTATTTATGTCATGAACCTTTGATAATTGTGTGAAATGGTATTAAGCTACACTGGGTTGAGACACCTTGCTCTGTGTTGTTTGCAGACAAATTTACCCTTTCACTGGTCAAGAGAACCAGTACTCTTTGTGCCTGACACTAGGCACAGAACTCTGGTACACATAACTTCATGAACAATACTACACTACAGTAACATGTGTGGTTGGAAATTAAATGGCATTACATTCAACTGGCTAGTGTACTTTTCAGGTTTGAACTTCAGCAAGTGATCTCGGCAACTGTATATAAGTAAATATTTGATTAGTATTATGTACTATGCCATCCTTAGTGACATATGTGTGTAGCTATATATAGCAAGTGTGTTTTAAAATGTTTTGTGTCATCAACCTTTGATAACTGTATGAAATGGTAGTGACCTATTGTGGGTTGAGGCACCTTGCACTGTGTTGTTTGCAAACAAATGTACTGCCTCACTGGTTGGTAACCAGTACTCTGCAGTGCATTCCTTTGCATCATAAAATGTCTGGTTATGAAGGAATAATTAGTGAAATTCTGACTGTGTGTTGATTTCTGGTAAGCCTCCCTTTTAGCAGCACTGTATTGATACTTCAATGCACAATCCATTTACTGTGTTGATGAATTGTGTAATGTTTAAAACACTGACTGATGTGTATGTTTATATGTACATTTACAAATATGAATACAAATGCCTGTGATCAAAAGAAATTAATGTTAGAGATTTTCCTGCCCCACTTCCAATTACTCATTATGAATATCATTTGTGTTTCCATTTCACATTGTCAAATGTGTTTCAGTAAGGGGAGTTTCAGTTGCTATTAATGAAATCTTTGTTCACATGGACACACATTTGTCTAGCAGATGGATATGTGCCTCTGCAATGGCAAAGCTATAGGTCTGTGGGTAATGTACACATTTGAGGAGCTGAGAGTTTAAAATGGTTAGTCATGTACACAGTATATATAGAACTATAATTTTGCTGGTTGTTTTATATGGGTGTGAAACTTGGTCGCTGACATTGCAGGAGGAAAGGAAGCTAAGGGTGTTTGAGAACATGGTGTTGAGGAGAATATTTGGACCTAGGAGGGATGAGGTAAAGGGGGAATGGAGGAGATTGCATAACAAGGAGCTAAATGATTTGTACTCCTCACCCAATATTGTGCAGGTGATAAAATCGAGAAGAATGAGATGGGCTGGGCATGTGGCATGTATGGGTGAGGAGAGGGGGGTGTATAGGGTCTTGGTGGGGAAACTGGAGGGAAGGAGACCACTGGGGAGACCTAGGCATAGATGGGTGGATAATATTAGGATGGATCTGCAGGAGGTGGGATGTGGGTATATGGACTGGATTTGGCTGGCCCAGGATAGAGACAGGTGGCGAACGCTTGTGAGTGCGGTAATGAACCTTCGGGTTCCATGAAATGCGGGGAATTTCTTGACTAGCTGCAAACCGGTTAGCTTTTCAAGAGGGACTCTGCACCATGGAGTAAGTAAATCATGTACACAGTACTGTAGCATTTGCTGTAATATTGAATTTTTGATAGTAACAACGTGTCAGAAATATGCAACTCTCTGTATATTAATACAGTTTTTGACCAAATGTTCATGAATCAGACATCATGATTTATGTTGAGAGATGTGAAAAGGAAGGAAGAGAGGCATAAGAAAGTGGGAACTGAGTAATTATTATCTTGTTAAGAAATAAGGTTAGATTGCTTTTTTTTTTCAAAATTTTTTTTGTTTTATTCCACTTTTACTTTGTTCCTCATACATGACCCATACATACATTGCAGTTATATCAGAACAAGCATAGAGCAAACTTTTTGACTAGAAGCTCCAACTTTAAGCAAATGCATGTTTTTAAAACTTACTATATGACATTTTAAAATTACATAATAGTATTTAAATCTTTTAATGGTTCCCAAAAAAACACTGAAATTACAAGCGAGGTGCAACAATAAGTCCACATTTTTTTTTTACCGAGAACGGGAAATAAATAACCAAATAAATTAATAAAGGAATTAAACAGGAAGCCTGATTTACACACTACAAGGCCTGTTACCAATAACAGTCATGAAAATCACTCTTAAAAATTTCCATCGTTATTAGAACAGCACAGCAAATTCAGCACTTTGCACTACTCCATCTCCTGCCAACACATCAAAAATGATGACACTGTCTGTAGCTGCTGGTTTCTCACCATACAGTCACAGCTCCTACCTTCATATCTATTAATTGTTTAACAAGGCATTATTGGGTATTCTTAGCACCATTTCAATCTCAACTCAGCTTAGAATATTACAGTGACTTATAAGAAGCTCGGTCCTTCCTGATCCAGTTGACAGTTATACCATGATAGTACATATTAAATAACATCTTACAATAATATAATATATATTGATAGTTAATGTACAGTTCTTCAGACCCTGCGCATGCAACCTGCCAGCCACACCATCACTAACATATGAATACTAAATTGTGGGTTATAAGCAATTGTTATACCACTGAAACCATTAAAAAAAAGAAAAAATTAAATAATTTTAATAAAATATAAATTAGGCCTTACTAAAATAGTATTCTGTTGATTACTAATTTAAGTGTACAATATATGTAACACAGTATTAATGGCTACGTAAAGGAAAAAGGTGTTAATGAACACACTAACATTGAAAAGAGAGTGTCCCATACTTTCAACATCATAGCTCACTTGTCTACACTGCGCTGCACCACACCACACCACATCACACACTAAATACAAAAGGATACTATGATTTTTTAACCTTCTCATATGTATTCACCATCCTGCAGGTAGCCTACATTTCATGTTCACTATGGGCTATATAATTTTAATGTGTTGGAATAACATGTAATTTTAATGGTTATTGGTTTTGTATTAACTGTCTGCCAAAGTGTTATGGTTGCATTCATTTTTGGATGGTTTGGATTATGCAATTTTTGAGCACTTCTAAAAGAACATAATAATTACATTACATATTCATTTTTAGATATATAATTTTAGAGTTCCTTATCCAGTCAAATTCATTATAAAAATCTATCTGAGGCAACACTTAACAACAGTTTGTAAACAACTTTTCATCTTTATATAAACCAATGCTATTCCAGCTGGCAATTTGCACCTTCTTAATACAAACTTAGATATAATGAGGGTTTATCACATTAATAACATATAGTTGATGGTTCCTTATTTCAAAATGGATGACACTAAAAAGCTTTATCTTAGATTTATCATAGCATGTTTCACTACAATTGCTTGCAGTGACAGTGGAAAGGTACACATGTATATCTACTTCTAAGACAGTAGGGTAGTTGCGTGATTCAAACAGAATATAAGACATTATTATTTGTGTGGAGTCCCAGACTAAATTCTTTTTAAGTACGTGACACCATAAAAGGGAGTCTCAGGATGAGCGTACATACTCTTAGTCATCCACAAAAAATACTGCACTTATTTTTTTTAATTTCTAATATTCATACCACGCGTAGTTGACAACAAGCAGACATGCATGACTTTTACCTGGAATTGAGTGTAAATTCCATTGATTCTGAACACTGAAGTCAGTTCACATGTGAAGATGAAATTCTATGATGAGATCAAATGCTCACTGTTTTTAGTCGGCCTCATGTTGATATGCACACCTACAGGGTGTGACAGGCAACTGCAAACAATACAGTAACTGTTCTGTGTACAGATTTATACAATTCCTTGAATAAAATCTTGGTGTTAGGAACTTCATACCAGTGTGAAGTAGCAAGTACTTGTAATTTACCAATAAAATGTATGAATAAACACATGAATCCATCTTTGTATTATTATTTCTTTGTTTTATATGGCCTACCATTTCCCTCTTCAACCATCTGTCTGCAGTCAGTATCAATTTTATGATGATGAACATGTAACTTGATTTAGTGCCATACTGTAGCTATATCCCACCCCACCAGGCCATCATCCGTGTGGTTCTGTAAATGTACCCTTAAACATTGTATCAGCCTGATATAATGCCATACTATTTACTTCCCACCAGGTACACTGAAATTCTGGAATATCTGCTAGCAACTAAAGATGTTATCAAATAAAAATATGTGCAGATTTGAAACTTTGTTGCCTTTCAGCAAGGACTTAGGTTGAGAATGGCAAAATAATGAAAACCCTGTATATCAGTTCATCACCTGGAGGTGAGGGGGACAAGTATTTTGGTTTACTGCCAATGTTGCTTTACTACCAGTATTCACCCATCCTTTTGCCACAGCAAGGATCAAAGCTGTAAAAGTGCTCATCATTCATTTGTGCCACAATACTTAAATGTGCCACAATCCTTTCCATGAACATAAGCCCACTTTCCACTGCAACGTTGCATCTCAATCTTAGGTCTGGTTTTTTTTTTTTTTTAAATTGTTACACCGTTACACAGTGACCATTAATCCACAGTTATCCTGCCACCAATAGCTCCGAAGTTCCACGTATTTCACAAGTCACTTGTACGTAATGCCATGAGTTCACATGGAACCAATTCCAGAGTTGTAAGAATTGGCATAGGAATCAACACTACTTGATTTCATCGCAAGCACATATCCAGCATATCACAGTAATGTCATCTGAGATGTGGACGAAAATACCCTTGACCTGTCTTTATCAAAGAACGAAACTCTTGGCCCATACATTTATGAAAAATTCTAGACAATTGAACTGAATTCTTTAACAGTTTTTTGAAACATATATGCAGTGGAATTCTGGGCTGTATATACAACACTAGAACTTTATTTGGGTTTTAATAAGCTAAAACAAAATTATGAATGAAAACTAATAACAGCCATGGCTGAATTTACACATTTGATTAAGATGCAGTTAATTAAGAAGAGCTCTGAATGAACAAGTATAATAAAATTCCCTTTCAGTGTAACATGATTTATAAAATTAGCTTTGATACATTCATTAACAAACTCAATATATCAAATGCCAATTTTTAAGTAAAAAGTATGGCATGTATTTTCTTTACTTAGTTGAAATGGAGTTCTGAAAGAAGACCTCCTTTGTGAACATTTTAATAACAAAGACATTGTTACTGCAATTATAACAGAATTTCAGGCTGTCACAAGTGACATACTGAGACATTTATCAGTACATTATCTGACCTGGAATGAAACCTTGTATTTTTTTTTTTGGTGTATGTATTATTTAAAACAATAGTCTTTAATCTTATTTCAGTTTCAAGTTATTATTTCCTTGTTCTGGTGTGTATCTGAATGTGCTTAACAGACAGGGTCTAAAATGATAGAAAAATTTCCATAATTTTTGTAATTTCAAAGCACTTTTTTGTCATCATTCATTACTACAAACAGAAATAGGCATCTTCATAAAATAGTCCATTTGCAAGAGGAACATCTTATGTGGTAAGCCAAAGTACACTCTAAAAGGTGTGGGAGAAATTTTAGATTCATTACTGGTGTATGTACATGCATTCCAACTTTTTGTCATATTATTCTTGAAGAATCAGAGATGTATAAACGTTGTGTTTCATATTGATTATGTCAGAGTGAATGTAAAACAGTTGAGGCGCAGTGGTTGAAGAAGTGTAGGCTCTTAGTAGAGGTTGTAACTGTTGGCTTTTGAGCTTGATTGCAGAATTATATTATATACATTTTTGTAATTACTTTCTTCATGAGAATTCAACAGCAAGAAGTTTATCACAATGAAGATGTGAAATAATTATAATGTAACCAGTGATCTTTACAATAAAGTGATACTCAAATCAAGGATGTTTTTAGATTTCTAGAGTCATAATACTGAGACAGTATATGTTTCAGATAAAAGATGTCCACCTTATGGGTTTTCCCACCTGATAAATTGTTGTACACTGTTACCCAGCTGGGCAGGTGCCAGAAAATTCAACAGAAATGTATTTGGAGGCACAAGATGGAAACACAACCAAAAAAAAGAAACCTATTTTATACATACTGCTCGTTCCATCCATTACACCTGAGGGTTCTGGCCCACAATCATTTACATAACATGAATTTTACATGTGTCTGAATTTGACTCATTAGTGACCAGATGTATTATTTTCTTTATTTATATAGTGCCTGTTCATGTTTACTGTTAATCCTGTACCTTTCTATTAAGACACTAAGCAAAGAATTATTGTGTTAACATCCTCAAAAAACTGTGGACACATAAGTAAATCTATGATAATGTAAATAAGTTTATGGAGGAATATATTCAAGGTTGAGTTTACCTAATTTAGGGCTTATATAAGCCAGTGGGTGCCTGTACTTCTCTGCCACTTTCACCTCACTGCATTTGTTCCGATAATTAAAAATTTGTTGTGGGTCTCAACAATTTTATTACTATTATTATTATTTTGAAAAATTGCTTTAATCTGAACATTATGTAACTTGATATTTTGTATGGATGGGTGCGTCTGTATAGGTGAAGTAGCCATGACTGAATTTAAAGGGTTGAATTTGTTGGCCTGCATGTACTGTGATAGCACTACCCCTAATCATATATATATATATATATATAGGTATTGAACGTTAATGACCAAGTAACAGAGCTGGCAATATTTGCTGCAGATATCAGAGTATGTAGAGTATGTACTTAACTTCTTATTAATCTTGAATCACAATTTAGGCCCTGTTTGATCCACTATGTGTATCACTAAAAGACTCATCCTAAATGCATCTTATTTACTTATATCTTTGAAATACTGCTGTCATTTCAGATTTTTCCCATGTTAGGATAAAGATGGTGGAAAATGAGAATGTGTTCAAAACTCGAGTCTGTAAGCAGAGCAGCTGGTCTCGTGGTCCTGCAAGTTTATGGTGCAACGGCTAGCCGATGGCGACAAGTCAATCTTGTACTTGGCGAGTGTGTCTTCATTCTCTGCAACCCAGTAGCCTAGGGTATCTGTGTCATATGTAGGAATGATAGTTACCTCTGCAACAACAACAGAACTATATTACAAACTGTTTGTATGTAAGGAAACAAATTCATCTCTCAGACAACTATCCATAAGGAGGAAGAGTGGTGACTATAGTAGTTATAACGGAATGCTTCACCAAATGCTCCCTGGAGTTTAATAAAGTCCGTACCAACACTCCCTGACTTATGCAACATTTATATCTGGGACAGTATGACACAAGTTGAATTTTGCACAAGTTGGATTTGAGTATATATTTGTACAAGGGTGTCCAGTTTAAATCCACAGTCATGAACTGCTACCTAATTGGTTCCAGCATGGCCATCTGCCACCTGTGCCATCACCCAGTAGTAAATTTTTGCCATCTTTGTCCCACTACACTTTCATTCCTTCAGTGAAAAGTATGACATGATTTCCAAATATATTATTTTGTTTTTTGAAAAATTTTATTAAAAACTGCACAACTCTCAAATTGCATAACTTGAAACTTTTTAAGTCCTGGAGTGTCTCTGGTATGAATATGAGCAGTACTTCAGTACTTCAAATAGAACTGTAATTTCATGTCTTGCTTGGACAAATGTGTAGCTGTGAAATAGCAAAAATACATTCATATATTGAAAAAAAAAAAAATTAAAAATTGAGATTGTAGTGGTTTGGAACGTGATGTCATGTAGTTTGTTATACTGGTAACAGTATTTTTAAGAAACCTACATACCATGACATGCCAGAAAACCTAAGTATTAACTGCTGTGTAAATACGAAATTTTGTAATAATGAAAGTATGCTTATAAATAATAAAAAGTGAATAATAAAATACTCTATTAATATTGAGCTAAGCAATACATAATTATTTTTATGTGACAAACATTCAGCCATCACTGAGCATATCTTTCATGAGTTTTGAAGGTTAAGCAGACATTAATATGAACCACACATGCATGGGCAAACGCTTGCAAGCCTACACCCCCCACCCCCCAAGACACACACTACACCTACAGTCCGTATTTTATTTGACAAATATAATTTGTCACTTCTTGTTGGTTCATTGTATTAATGTAGTCCACTCAGCCAACTGTCTATACATGCAGCAAATAGTGGCAGAAGTAAAAAATTATATTTTTCACATAAAATAAAACCTTGTGTGTGTGTGTGTGTGT
>Ga0131853_10016294_pt1 | contig 13566 bp, 8 predicted proteins | sample TergutLab28metaG_FD_92764 | JGI IMG/M metagenome (GOLD analysis project Ga0131853, IMG submission 92764) | Labiotermes labralis P1 segment gut microbial communities from Petit-Saut dam, French Guiana - Lab288 P1 (version 2) (version 2) | ecosystem: Host-associated > Arthropoda: Insects >... | reverse complement strand
TGCATCATGTAGAGAACTATTTAAAAAACTGAATATTCTTCCACTACAGTCACAATATATATACTCAATACTATTATTCATTATAAAAAATAAAGATCAGTTTCCTTTAAACTCAAATACGCATACAATTAACACAAGACACAAAAACAACATACATGTACCTCCTGCTAACTTAACAATATATCAAAAGGGTGTCTACTACTCAGGAGTTAAGATTTTCAATCATTTACCAACAACCATTCAAAATCTATCAGACAATAAAGGAAAATTCCTAATTGCACTAAAAAAGTTCCTCCTGATCAACTCATTTTACAGTTTGGAGGAATATTATAATACATAAAAAACCAATAATCTCATTTTATTACTATCACACCTAAGATTATACTAAAATTAATCAACTAAATTATTTTCAATATTGGCAACTGAGAAATAATTGTAAACCTCCTAAGTACATACACTTATTAATGGCAATGTTCCAAACTGCCATTTAGATCTGATTAGTCTCATAACTAACTAATCATACTTAACTTAATTATAATCAACACCACTGATAGTAAGCCGATGCTTAAGGCTCAAACCTAGGCACTTATTCTATTGCTTATATTATTTGTAATGCCACATTTTGTAACAACGGTAAATGTTTTTATCTATTATGTATAAATGACTAGTTCCATATCTGTATGATTTACAGAATATGAAATGAATGAATGAATGAATGAATGAATGAAAATATTTTGTACTTTTACAGTAGTTCTTTCAAACGCATGTTTGCAGTGCCCAATATGGATGCTTTCTGTAGTTCCTCAATGTCATGCTTGCTAGTTGTTATAATAATCATCATCATCATCATCATAATGGTGGTGGTGATGATGGGGATTGAAAAAGATGAGGATGAAGGGTATGTGTAATTAATTGCTATGTTCTGCTGCAGGTCCATCTTCCAGGACATGGTCAGCATGGACACCCTCATAATGAAGATTATGAACTTTGCACAGCGTCTGGTGGATGCTGACAGAGCATCTCTTTTCCTTGTGGACAATAAGAACAAGGAACTATATGCACGCATATTTGACATTGGAATCACAGGTGAAGATGTTGGGATCAGCAAGACTGGAGGCAGTGTTTCAAGTAGCCAAGTGGTGTTTCCTAAACTGCAAGGCCCCAGAGAGATAAGGTACGTTTTACCTTGTTTTTCTGACAGAATAAAAGAGGACAAAGCAAAGCTATGATTTAGATATTAAAATCTTGTCCGTGATTTTTAAAAAAATTGGAAGACCTTGCCTGCCTGCCTGCCTGCCTGCCTGCCTGCCTGCCTTTCTAAATGTTTCTTCTCCAGAACTACTTAGCAGATGAGAGTAAATTTAATACTGAATATGTAGTCTAAATTTCTTGGGTAATTTTAATTTTGTTTCCAATCACTCTAAATCCAAATTTATAAGAAAATTGTATGAAACTGCATAAATACTCTCAAAAAGTAGCTGTAAAATGCTGTGATGTATATTATAGATTTTATTAAATGAACATTAGATGAACATTTTAATGGTTGTATTTTGATTTGCCTAATGCGTATGACAAATATTTTATGCCCCTCTCAGATTATAGTATCAGTACCACTTGTGTAAGAAGTTTTCTGTAGTTCTAATCACAGCTCAAGAATCTGAGCTCACCTCTGCATGTTTCCTCATTCTGTACAGTCCAAAATATAAAAACAAAAGTACTTACAATACACTTACCATTAGCTCAAATTGCAGGTTACAGAAGTCACAGATTTGTGTTAATGTACATTTGTTTAAATAATGTTTTTAGGTACATTTTATAACAGCTAGATTTGACAAAGTTATAAGGACATTAGTATCCAAAATATGATAGATATAAAATATATATAATAAAGAAGCTGCAAAATTAACAATAACGGCATTCAAGTTGGAGCTGCCTGAAGTTCATAGTTCAGTCACAGTATATCCAAGGTACTACACTGAATTAAAAGCTTTACACACAGTATGATGCATGTTCATAACTATGTCTGCTAGAAAATGCAGTACTATGCACAATGTGTAGTGTTGTAAAGCAGTCAAATGCTGTGTCAGATAACTCACGTTTTTAATTACCTGCTTATTACAGAAATCTCAAAGAATATACAGGACTGTTGTTGTTGTTGTTGTTGTTGTTGTTGTTGTTGTTGTTATCGTCGTTGTCATCGTCATCGTGGTGGTGGTGGTGGTGGCTGTTGCTGTTGTTACATATGAATATAAAATGCATTGGGCACATGAGTTTACACCATACCATAATCATATCAGCTGCTTGTAAATTGTATGTCAACAAAGAGGTAAAGGATGCTTGAGTTTTTAAGTTTGAATTGTACTCATCACATGAAACTATGTTTCATGTTATACTTCCTGTTGCAGGATTCCACTAGGCACAGGTATTGCAGGACAGGTGGCTAATACTGGTGAGGTGCTGAACATAATGGATGCATATTGTGATCCACGGTTCAACCACACGGTAGACAAACTGACAGGATATCGCACAAAAACTATACTCTGCATGCCCATCTTTATTCGCACTGGTGTAATTGGAGTTGTGCAAATGGTTAACAAGCATTCTGGAGTCTTTACCAAAGTAGGTAAATTGTACTATTTGGATTCATTTTATTCAGCTACTTCCCTATCAGAATATTCCTTACTAAATTATTTATTGCAATAGGTATGAGCAGATTGATTTTGAAGAATATGCTATTATGTTGTGTCTCTAATTTTTCAATTTTCTGTCTAAAATAATAAAACACAACTTCCTTGCTTTTTCATATGAGTAACAAATTTTATCTATCAGTTAAGCAAATGACATGTGACCAGGAACCCTCCAATGTTCTTTATGTGGAAAGTGGCACTTTACGTGGAAAACACAGCAGTCACATGTAGGTTTCATTGTTGTTCAATTCAGATGTCAATACTGAATAAAATGGTATAAATTCTCATTGTATCTCTAGATGTTATTATAGGCTTTCTATGATATTGTTCCTTCTCTAATGAGCTTTAACTTGTAGAACCATTGTGGCAGGTCCATTTCATGTTTTACCTACCTTGTCATCCAACAGCTACTATTTTCAGACTAGAGTAGATAAAAAAATAATTGTTACATTGTTCTTTTGCCAACACAAAAGATTACCACCTTTGGTTTTGTGGAAGTTTCATATACAATGACCAACCACCAGCAACTGCAGTCTTTTGTATCAAGGTACTCATATTTCTGTTTGTTTTGCCAGCTGATGGAACATTTTAAGTGTCATATTTGCATTTTGCAGTTTTCAGTCACAATGTTAGGCTGTTCAGTACATTGTTCTTGTGCACTGTGACTTTTGAATGTCCTTCTTTCATATTGTAAGTCTTGGAAGAAACAGCATTTACAGCCAGAGCACATAGCACAACAAAATATTGAGCTATGATCTAGTAAAATTATTATGGTGTCAAATGTCTGTTTATGGTTGAAGAGTTTCATAAATGTCTGTTTGACAATGTATAGCAGCTGTGAGTTTTAACTGAATGCCAGCAGAGAGACAGATATTGATATTTCAGAATATTCTGAAGTTATTTTTCTGATACATTCAGTAAGTTTTCTAACTGTTCATTGACTGCCATTAGTCAAGGGACAGTGCATCACCCATGAAACTGTGTGCAAATGCACATGATATAACTTCTGATTTTAAAGTTTTTGATAAAATACATTTTTATTCAGCAAGTGCAGACAAATGGATTTGATTTTACTGAGGCAGTGCTATGCAGTCTTCAGAAATGTAATTTTAAACTGTCAAGTTTCTTGGCATAGTTACTGATGGCATGCATTTTGTGATTGGCTGTACAAATAGTGCCATGCCTCGTCTTTAAAAACATATGCATTAATTAATTTTCTAGAATGAATTAAAACACTTTTATTGAATTTACTTTCAACAAAGACTCGCAAAGCTCTGGGATGAAAAAATAATATGATTGTTGTCACTAAATGTAATTTTATCATATCATGTGGCTAGACCAAACAGACAGATGTGCCTGCAAAACTTAAAGCGAATATGTTCACAGTGTGCATACTCTGAAATTTGTTGGTTTCAGCAACATAAGGTTCTGGAACATTTCTATCATTTTTATAATATATCAAAGTTTTCTTCAGTGAAAGAGGCAACCAATTAGCTATATTTTATTTTTCTTCATGCAATTCCAGCAGCGTGTGTAAAGAATTGTGTATTACATTTATGAGCAGTAATAAAAACAAATATTGAGGACTTAAACTGAGAAGTTTCTGTGTATGTAGGAGGATGAGGAGGCATTTGAGATGTTTGCGGTGTACTGTGGTTTAGCACTGCATCATGCCAAGCTGTATGACAAAATTGCACGTTCAGAACAGAAGTATCGTGTGGCAATGGAGGTACTCAGCTATCACAACACTTGTTCAGATATAGAGATTGCACGTGCCAAAGAGGAGAAAATTCCAGATGCCATCCCTGGTATAGAAGAGTGAGTTAAATGACTTTCTATTCTAATATTTACCTGATAATTTTTATTTCCTTAATTTTGTGTTGGTGACATTAAAGTAAAATAAATAAAGTAAAGTAAAATTATCCCTGTACACTCTTTAAAGTCATACATGTAAAAGGATGGTTGCATAGCTTCATGCATTCTGAAACTCATCACTGAATGATAGTGAGTGGTTATCTTTATGCCTTGTTCACTTTTTCTATAGGGAAGGAGTGTGTGGTAGGTATGTAATGATGAATTATATATGTATAAGTAAATGTGATAGACAATCTTAGTGTCTGAAGAAACAAGCTTTATTTTCTTTAATTCTGCAAAATCTATATACCTTTCAAATTTTCTTGTTATATCTGTGGTTGATAAAAGCTGTCTCCTTCTGAAAGTGAAATGTGTATTTTTTGTGACATTTTACATATTTTGCAGCTATTATTTCAGTGTCTTCAAGCTTGATGACTTTAAGAAGGCCCAACATGCTATTTACATGTTCAAGGATCTGTTTGGACTGTCAAAATTTGATACCGACAGTCTAATCCGATTTACATTGACAGTGAGAAAAAACTATCGCCGAGTACCCTACCACAACTGGGCACATGGATTCTCTGTTGCTAACTCCATGTATACTGTAATCAAACGTTCTCAGGACACTTTCCAGGCAAATGAAGTAAGTATTAATAACATGTATAATATATGAGGCCTTTATGGTGTTGATGATTTTTATTGTTGCTTTCTGGGTTACAACAACATATAGTTTGGTAGACAAATACTCTTGTAGCATTACATTTGTCTACCCACCTACCACGCTGCACAGTACAGTATATAATCCAGTATAACACAACAGATTACAATGTGAACATGGTACAGAAACAATATTGCAAAAGAGACCAAAATTTTATTCTGGCACTTCAAGAAGGCATAATTGCAAAGAAATAATATAAGCCACATTGTATTCTGTGAGACTTTAGGTTCCCACAGTGGTGCTGTTGTATTATCCAGATGTCTGGATAACGGACTTATGTGTCATTAATATCAGTGGCATTTTTATACAGTGACAATGGCTTCTTGCAGTGTCTGGCCTTGTACATTGCTTCCCTTTGTCATGATCTGGACCATCGAGGGAAAAATAATAAGTTCATGCTGGACACTGAGTCGCCACTCGCTGCCATCTACAGCACATCTACAATGGAACACCACCACTTCAACCAGACCGTTACAATCCTACAGCAGGTAACACCTCTTGCCATCAGTATCTTTCTTTTAGGTAAACAGCATAGCGATAACTAAAATACATCATTCTTGTTTACATCTATATATTTTATCAATCACCATTCATAACAATTCACTTATCCTTGGATGGTAATAACTTCTGTCATAAATAAAGCATTATTTATTTTATATTGGAGTTATGTGGCTTAAGAAGCCTTGTAGAATATAATTGGTGTCAGTACATCTCATTTGGTATATTAACAAGGCTACGGGCTGGAAAACTGAGGAATTATGATTCGATTCTTGGCTGAGGCAAAAGATTTTCTCTTCTGTAAAATTCAAGACCAGTTCTGGGGCTAACACAACCTTGTATTCTATGGGTAACAGAAGATCTTTCCCCATGATTAACATGGTCAGGGGCATGAACCTGACCACTTACATCTGTCTAGTGTGAAGATTAAGAATTTCACATTCGTCTGTCTATACTTCACCTTCATTTCTTTAATCAGAATTAATTTAAGAAATTGCGCGTGTTTGGCCCACATTCTTTCAATTGTTTTAGTGCAACTGCCACCTCACAGCCCAAACACTTGCCAGGTCATTGGTGTTTGTGACCATGGAACAGTCAATTCCTTCTGTCCCTAGAGAGGTAACTGTTTATTCCATTAGTAACTTGGTTGGCAGGGCCTCATTTGTGGTATCAGGTGGCACCATGAGAAGGTGAGGTTGACATTTGGCTATGAGAGGCTATATATTTGTACCATTACCCCTTGCACCCCAAAGATTAAGAATGAGTGGCTGTGTACATCCACTCACCCATATGCCTTCATAACATGCACAGGAGCAACTTCACCTTTGTGATAGGTGATCTCTCTGTTATGTTGTCATCATGCAGTAAATGCTGTACCTACACAATTACCATACAGCATGCAAATAAGTACATACCAGTATTTCATTCAAGGATGATTTGAAAGTCTTTAGCTATATAATATCGTTACTTGAGACTCAAATTTTTGTTACTGGAACAAGCAAACCCATCTGTTGTGTAGTCTGTGTAAACTACTTTCATTGGCATGGTAGAATCTGTGAGTCCTGTAGAATTCTATATGCTATTTGTCATGACACAGGAATGTCTGCAGTCACTTATATTCATAATTAATCACATAAAAAAATTACTGTCTTGCATCTGCCACAGATGCCGTGAAGTTTCTTGTCCCTAGTGCATTAGTAGTGTTACTGTTCAGAACAAAACAGGAATGGTTTATGAACTAAGATACTAAACAAGGAACAAAAGATTCTTAGTTATAATATATTCCAGTTATCATAATTTTAGACATGGACTACTAACGATTCTGAAGCTAGTAACTTGCAATACTGGAGGTGATATAGCCCTCAACTAGGCTCAAAGATGGATAGGACTGGGTGGGTTATATTTGGGTTTCCATCAGTTATCACTAAAATTTGGTTGTATAAAAGTACTAAACAAATGCACTTAGATTACTGAAGAGTAAAGAACAGATTTTCTAATTCATTCCAGTGGAAAACAATACAAGTGTGACCCAGAAGGGTAGTTACATGAAAATAATATCAGCTAATAAACTGGTTTCATTTATTTGGATGTTTATATGGCATATGACATATGGTAATTTTTACAGAAGGGCCATAACATCTTCAGCAAGCTGAGCAGCTCTGAGTACAAGCAGGTGTTGAGTTATGTAAAACACTGCATCCTGGCCACAGATCTGGCCCTCTTCTTCCCAAACAAGGCCAAACTATCACAGCTTGCGGCTGATAGGACCTTCTCTTGGGGAAATTCAGAACACAGGTAGGCTCTTCATAGTGAAAAATCCTTCTAACTTTCCATTTATCTCCATTCTCTACTCGGAAGCTGCTAGGAAACAATACGAGTATGAAGTATTAGAACTAATGCATAAAGCAAAGTATGTCCACCACTGTTTTGTATCATGGATGCTGTTCATTGCCTAAATTCACAATAGTATTGTAAAGGTTAACATTCAGTAATGACAACAGGAAAGAATTATGAATAACAGTACTTCAACATCACCTCCTATCATTGCACATTAACCTGTATGCCAATAAAGAAATCAGGTGTTCCATATAGTTTGGTGTTTTTAGTATCTCGGAAATGGTGCTACAGTTGAGCATGGTAGAAACTGTCTGTATATATTTGTAACATATTTTAATAAGCCACTACTCTGGGTTAACACTCAGCAGAAATGGAAATGATTGGCAGGGTTTTACCCCAGATTGTGGAATGATTATATATAGGTCTTAACTCAAAATTAAAGTGGGTGATAATTTTATGAAACACATTTGTGAAGCATCAGTATCTTAGAATGTCATAAAATAAATATTTCTCTACCTTCTTCTTTGACTATGGTTTTAAGATTATTTGTTTTATGTTTTGTAAGAATTTATTAGTATTTGAAGATATGCACATAATATTTTAGAAAGGATGCTCAAGTTTTGTTTCTCTGTAACCTTCAAAACTTGCTGCATGGATATAAAAACTAGCAACACTCTAAACTTCAAAGATGGAAATCTTTCATATTGATATTTTGGATGTCATTCATTGCTCCAATTTAAAGATTACAAAGCTTTGGAAATTGATTCTGTTTTTTCAACAGGATATGTTAAAGAATCATACTTCATTGGACCCATTTTTATGTCTCAAACACTGGACTTTATACCTTGAGTTCGACCCTTGATGAACCAAGCATCCACACCAGTGGAGTAACTAGATTTATTGTCACAGGTTGCCTGTAACAGAAATTAAAACATAATTATCACCTAAGCAATTTAAAATATGTTGAATGCAGAATATCATTTCTTCACTTAAAATGTTTATTTTGTCATCCAATTTGCCCCCCTCCACATAATCCCCCCTTTTAACTTGTATGTCCCGATGCTGTCAGTCTGGTAACTGATACTCTTTCAGGAAATGGATGTGGTTCACCAAATCACATATATTTTTAGTCATTTTCTTTTTACTTATGTTTTATTTATTCAATTTATTCTTGATATAAAAAATGGAGTGCTATATCCAGCTAAACAACTAGATAATTTTCTAGGAAACTGACACAGTCACTTCTCTGTACTCCCTCACAGCACTCTTGTATGCAACTGCTTTCCCACTGCATTGCTAGTGTCCATTATCTACTCCCAAGCATTTCTCTATTTAAATCTCTGTCCCCATACAACCCCTCCCACCTATCACCAACGGTTCTGAACATGTTTTGACAGATAAACCTACAACGCATTGCCATGAACCGTCCATAACTGACGCCAGTAAACCTAAGAAACAAATATATCAAAAACTTTCAGCAACAACCCTTCAGCCTCTGCTTCTCAGGGCGGTTGCATGACTTCCCACACCCCCACACCTATGCCTTTGGTCCAAACCGAGCAGAATACCCTGCCACCTGATGAAGAAGACACAAAAACACTTTTCACATTGTTATGGTTTTAGAAATGTTTATGGTGGACATTGTGCAAAATATCAGTCAGAAGATGGTTGTACCCCATCATCAGAAATGTTCAAGTCTTGGATCAGAGTTGAGAGTTTGACACATTGTTTATTCTGTCATCCAGCCTCTCCAGTTGCTTCCATGGCATCATACTGTGGCATATCATATTATCATTGCCTTTTAATTTGCTAACCAGAATTTTTGTGCAGATGCAGCAAGAATTTCACTGCATGTGTACTCCATTCATATGCAACTTTATGACATTGCTTGACAAAAAGAAGTCAGTTCACTTGGCAGAAAATTCCACTTGTAGTCAGGAATATCCCACTGAGAGTCTTTCCCCTCCAATAAGCATTTATGTCTTTATCTGAATCATCAACACTCTGAAAGATCAATTTAAACCCTATACACCTTTTGGTAGAAGAGTTTCAACCAGGGGAATTAAAGCAAATTGTACAGACAAGATATGAAACTTCTCCCCCAGAAGATTCATATGCAGTAACATTAAGCAATAGTGATAAATACCATTATCTTGATTTAAGTAATCTATATTTACAGAAGACACAGGAGCAGGTTTTCTTCTTTCATTTTCTATTTTCTTAAGGCTGCTTTAAATTTTGCTCTGTCATTTTTGAGGATTGTCACACTAGGTGGTAAACTGTTGAAACTTTTTATGCCAGCATAGAATGTGCTTTTTTGAAAACAAAATAAGTTGACATTTGGTCTATGAAACTTATGCTTATTCCTTGTATTAATATTGTGTATAGATGTATTTGTTTCAAAAATTTTCTACCACAGTCTGCTATTTTCCTGTCAGACTACTGATCCAGGCCATTGCAATGACAGCCTGTGATCTTTCTGCCAGTGCCAAACCGTGGGATGTTCAAGTCAAGACTGTAAAAGTAATTTTTGAAGAATTCTATGAGCAGGTAAGAACAATATTTATCCAAATTTACTTCAATTGTCATGCCTTCAAATCCTCCAGGGACTTAACAAATTTCAGCACATGGTGCAGCTGTGCTGTAGTTACATGTGTATTTGCAGCTTCTTACTATGTTGTTCAGCAGGACCAGGTATACTGTCACTAAATCAAAAATCATCTAGCAGTTCACATAAGGGAAAAAATTCTGTTTGCGCAAGATTTCAGATTCTCAAAGTGGTCTTTATGAAATTTCAAGTTTTCTGCTGTGTTATCCTATGCCCACCAGTAAACAGTTAACCCACACTGCAAAAACACAGTCCTTCTCTAAAATGTCAGTAACAATTTACTAGTCAAAATGACACAACATCTCAGAAGACTTGACCCTGTAGTTCTATTCATCATTAACAAGTTCATAATCATAACAATTACTGTTAATAAAAAGTACGTTACATACATTACTTTTATAATATTTTACACAGGGTTATAAAATATTAGCAACTTTCGTGAATTATAAGCAATGACAATAATTATTTCCATGTCTTAGAATTTTTGTCCTGTTCAGTCAGTATTTTATTGTTAGTCTCAGAAGGCAAGTCACACCTATACCTTCATTTCAGATCAAAAAAATTCAGTTCAGACTATAAATTTTTAGTTCTAAATCATGGTCTTGGTGTCTCATTATGTGCAATGAAGCATTTGCACCTCCTTTGAAACCATTCAACATATTTACCAATTTAAATGTCCTTTAGTCCAAATAAATTACAACGTGTTTCATACATCAAATATGGGAGAAACAGAGACAGAAATCTTCTACGTTAAATGTGGCAAAGAGACACTAAAGTCACTTCCTGTAATTAATAATTTATTACCTGTAGGGTGAAATGCATCAAGTTGGATGTGATGTTCAGTTTTAAATCAAATTTTTATAGTGTCAGGTTCAAGTCAGGGATTCTTATTACAGGAATCCATGTTTATCGCATTTATTTAGCCACTCCTGTTTCTGAACAGGATTGAAAGTTTTAGAGTGAACTCTCAGCACCTGTCTTCTGTCTGCCAGTACTGTGGTTGGAGAAAATTTATTTAGTTCCAGATGCAGTTTTACAAAAATATATGATTTCGTGTATTGTATATGAAGAGTGCGCTGGCTTATAGGGTGATGCTGAGCGTGCTGCTGGCCGAACACCAATTCCAATGATGGACCGAGGGCAGCCCGACCAGCAGGCAGCATCCCAGGTGGGAGAAGTGACCCACTGTCTCTCTGTCCACAGCTGCCAATATCTGTATTTGTACAGACAGTCAAAGTGGAGCAATGACTTGGTGTTGATTTACACATATTTGAGAATGTGTCTTTTGCCACTGTGTTAGTCAGGGTTACATTTGACTTCCATTAAAAAATTTGCCAATTTCTGTAACACTGGTTATTCAACCACAAAGTAGGAAAGTGTGTAAGGTGTGTTTGGAAAGGTCTGTAACAACTAAATATCTCTGTCACTATGATATGTTAACTAATAACCTTACCATTTTTATTTACATAAACCTTATCCTCAGTAATCTGTTAATCTTACATTGAACATTCATGAGAGTCCCTCCTACCAAAAATTAAGTGGTGTAGGTAAGGCCCCTTCAGACCCCACACAGCAAGCCTCACATATGTACAAGATACTAAAATTTGCTGTGGGTTCTTTCAGGCTGGCCTCTGGTCGTCTGACAGAAGGCAGTGTTCTGAAAGATCTGGGAGTAATTTAACTGATAATAGAAAGTAAACTCTATTATGAGGTTGCAGGGGTCTCCACCTAGTTATCTATGCCACTGATATTAATATTATCCAATTACAAAAAACTGAAACACAATTAAAAAGTTTCTTTTTGTTTCATATTTTGGACAGATGTTTAATTTAAAATGCTTGTATGCAGCCCAGCTAAACATAGAGGCATACATTCTCATACTTGTTCTGCAGTGAGTACGCCACTTTATTGCTCCCCTTCAGCCTTGTTGGTGTTGTAAATTGCATGATTTGAGCTTGTGATGTTGCCTGCACCAGCAGTTTGATGTCCTACTGACCACTGTTTTCAGGGTGATGCAGAAAAGTTGGCAGGCCATGTGCCCTCTCCTCTCATGGATCGTGACAGAAAATGTGAACTTGGAGCAATTCAGGTGATAAGCAAGCCCCTAAATTCTTTTTTTTAATTTTTCAAATGATTCTTGTAGGTTTGTAATATGATGTGCTCCATCCGTCAGTTTGATTCTGTTTTAAAGTTATTGCAGTTCAATTTTTGGATTTCAGTAATTTTTTGGTTAGGCTTCATTCATTTGTCCATGAGTAATTTTTGGTACTTATAAGGAGAATTCATCCCATAGATATGTGTTGTATGTAACTTCTTGTACTCTCATATTAATGTAAAAGTAAAATACTCATTCAGATTCATAGCACATGGCATTTCCTTCAGTCAGTAAATATAAACTGTATTTAAAATTGGCCCTCTTTTATTAAAAGATTATTCCCAAAATGTGTTGGTGAAAATCTGACAATCCTGAGTTGTAACAATTGGCATTTCCGATTGCTAAAGGCTCAGTGATAATTTACTTCAAATAGTCCAAAGTAAACATTCCCAAAACTTCTTCATTTTGGGAACTATAAGGTTTTATTCTGCACTGGGGGTGGCATATGCATGGCTTGCTTGGGTACTTATTTACACATTTCTGCCCACTAAACCAATTGTACCTTCTATTTTCATGCAATATATAATGATTAAGAATACAAAAAATTGTATATGGAATGTGAACGATGTTCATACTGGAGCGAAGTTAATATTCTGAATTGCTGTAGCCTTTAGATGTAATTTTTTCCATTTATTTGGACATCATGGCCTGGTGACTTAGAAAATGAAGTGCATGCTCAGTCTACGCCTAGCATACACTTCCCATGCTTAATATTTATTGTCGTTTGTGTTACTTGTTGTGTGTATAAACCTGAACATAACAAAATTGAGGACACATTTGAATGGTATAAAGTTTCATTCTAAAACATTGGAACATATTTTATTTATATTTTTTGTATAATTTCTGAATTAAGACGCTGGTTGCAACCATTTCAGAATTATGGAATAAGAACACATATTACTACCTTTAAATTAGAACTACCACATTTTCTCTTTTCTCTGAACATGTCCTCATTTTGAACAAACAGTTTCCATCTAGACTTTTGACTATTTGTTTTTTCATAAAGCTTTTGCGTCATAAGGCTCATCATCCCCGTTGTGTTCCTAAACTAACTAGAGTGGAGCATATATACTTGTCTAACACAACTTTAACCTTTTGGCGCCGGAATTATTTTTTTAATTTTAGCACACCCTGTATATAAAATGTGAATAATACAGGAACCAAATACATTAGAATTATGAAACAAACTGCATTTTGAAGAGAAAAGAAC
>Ga0131853_10016293_pt1 | contig 13566 bp, 4 predicted proteins | sample TergutLab28metaG_FD_92764 | JGI IMG/M metagenome (GOLD analysis project Ga0131853, IMG submission 92764) | Labiotermes labralis P1 segment gut microbial communities from Petit-Saut dam, French Guiana - Lab288 P1 (version 2) (version 2) | ecosystem: Host-associated > Arthropoda: Insects >... | reverse complement strand
TATGTCAATAATTCTTACATTATTCTTTTTACACTGTTGCATATGTCAATAATTCTTACATTATTCTTTTTACACTGTTGCATATGTCAATAATTCTTACATTATTCTTTTATCACTGTTGCACATGTCAATAATTCTTACATTATTGTTTTAACATTCCTATGTATGTCAATAATTCTTACATTAATCTTTTAACGCTGTTGCATATGCCAAATTTATTAAAAGTTCCAGCGTTACTTGGATTATGTTATCATACGCGCAACTTTTAGCAGTTACCAACACACGGAAAAAAGTGGATGCCATAGTAGAGTGAACCAATGTAAGAAAAAAGAAAATAAAACACTAAGATGGATATAACATAAAGCCAAACCACTTGTGATGAAAATAATGGATGACAACTAATTGAACGTCCATAAAAAACTCAAGACGACTGCTGACGGCTAAAATATAACTATAATTAATGAAAGATTCAACACGAGCAAGAGACATTCTTGACATACAGGAAATTAAGAGGCATATAATTTTAAGTGCTATGATATCTAGATGCCGATTCCAGTGCCCGGGCGGTCTAAGGCGTGGGTCTGCGGGCGCTCGCTTGCTCGGACTGGGGTTTCGAATCCCGCCGGGGGCATAGATGTCTGTTCTGAGTGTCGCGTGTTGTCAAGTATAAGTCTCTGCATCGGGCTGATCACTCGTCCGGGGGGGGGGGTGGTTCCAACCGGATGTCGTGTTGAAGAATAAGAAAACTTGATGTTACTAGTTATTAAGTTTTATTTCACTTCTTCTATACTCAACATATTTCGGACATTAAAACATCCATCATCAAGAGCCTGCGACTTTTCTATTGTATCATCACATTGGTCGTGTGTTCTTGTTTCGATCCATGTAGCAAGCTGAAGCACAAGTTGTGCTTCAGCTTGCTACACAGATACCACCCCAACCCAGCCACACCGAAACTCCAACACACATCGAAACAAGAACACATGACCAATGTGGTGATACAATAGAAAAGTCGCAGGCTCTTGATGATGGATGTTTTAATGTCCGAAACATGTTGAGTATAGTAGAAGTGAAATAAAACTTAATAACTAGTGACATCAAGTTGGTCTCTTATTCTTCAACTATCGCAATGATGCACGGTCCAATATACACAAGATTTACAGGTGTTGTGTACTCGTATTTGAGGGTGATCGTGAAGCCTTGATAATAAGGAAGCCCTGGACCACTAGAGTCTGTAGCGCCATAAAGCCAAAAAATAATATGATGCCTAACATAATTTATGCTCCGAACATAAGAAAATACAGAATTAGTTAGGCAGCTCGAGCCGGATGAGTCCTCCTGTGTGCGCTGCTAGGCGATACCTGCAGTCAGTCGGGCTACGATACACAGGAAGAAGTCAGTGCGTTTGTGAAACGTATTCTGCTGAAAAGTGGGTAGTCATTTGTAGTACGTTTGAAAAGTAATATATATATATATATATATATATGTGTGTGTGTGTGTGTGTTTGTGTGTGTGTGTGACTTAAAAAAGTTTCCAAAAAAAAAAGTGAAAAATGCTCCGCACCAAAAGTGCTATATAGAAGAACAATATAGAGAATAGTGGAAAAATATGGAATCACAGAATCAGTGTTGGAGAGAAATAAAGAACGAAAATTTATGTTTTTCTTGGATGATGCATGGCTCACATTAATTACGAACTTACGCAGACAAAACAAGAGATGCGTGAATTCAGACTTCCACGGTGGAGTAGCTGAGAACTGCGCTCTTCAGAGCTATGGCGCAGCGCGTAGTGGTAATTCCTTACCGACATGTCAGGACAACATCTCATTCCAATCTTCTTGGATTCTTCACAATTGAAGATGGGACCTACAGGGTGTCCCAAGTTGTTGGTAAGGAATTATCACTTCTTGCTGTGTAATAGCCCAGAAGAGTGCAAGTCTCAAGAAAAATAGATGTTGGGACTAGGTAAGTTGATATATACTTTTTATATTTCCTTTACATATCCTGAAATTCCACTGATTACGAGAAAAATCAGTGGGCGCGCGCTTTTCGGGAAAACAAACATGACTTGGTTTAAATTAATCACGATTCCGTTATTCAGGGAATTAGGTTGGTTTTCACCCTTTTTATAGGCCAGGAACACCTTTAGGGTCAGTAGAGGTATAGGACCTCGGCACACTAGATGGGGTGGGGGGTCAGCCCCACACCCCGGCCACCTCTACCCCCTGGAAAGACCCGGTACCCATTTTACAGGAGGCTGGGTCGGCCCTAGGGCCGGTCTGGACGGGCGGAAAATCTCCTCCCCACCGGGATTCGATCCCGGAAGGTCCAGCCCGTAGTCAGTCGCCACCCGGCTATTCAGGGAATTAACAGAAGAGAAAATGTATGACAACGTGTATTCTTTTCATGAACCGAATCAGAGTAATCGATTTGAATACCGGTGTGTCCAGACAGCACCCTGTTGTGTGTGTCGAGAAATGTTTTCAGAAGTTCAGAGGCCTGCTTCGAAGCCGGAGAGCCGGAGTCGGCATTTCCGAGCTTCTCTGTGAAATAAGGTCATCTGAACTAACTACGAGGGAAAAACAGACAAATTCCCGGCAGTTGCTGGCCCCCTATGCTACATAGTTCCTTCAATGGCTGCTGTGATGAGAGCAAAGATTAGAGCAATGTTGTGCGTGAAGCATGTGACGCCTTAATTTGTAACTTTTTATTCCTACTTCAATTCTTTATTCTTTAAAGTGTAAAGAATATAAAAACTAACTGTAATTTCAGTCGCAGTAAACTTTGACAGCTGGTTGGTTAGTGTGATCGGAGCCCATATGGATGGACTTTTGAGAGAAAGGAACGCGTCGAGCAGCATAAAGTACATGGATGGTAATTTCAAAATTAGAAGCCACACCGTATTTTTTTTTGTAGTAAACATTATATGCCCATTCCATAAGAGACATTTATATAAATCATATGAAAGCTGACATTTGCAATTGCTTGCATGACACTTCCACGAGTATTGAAAGTCTTTCAGCTAGTAATATAGGAAAGATATATAATTGGTTTTCACTCAAAGTTTTCGGCAATAACGGCTTTCAATTTCATCCCTTCAATCCAGGATAAATTAGTATTTCGCCAACCATTCGAAACGCATCACACAAAATAGTTAAATCGGAAGCCTGGCTTTGCCTCTTTGCAGCTTGCACAAGTCTAAACCACTACTTTGTGTGGTGGTCACGAATTTCTATCAAAAATACAAAGTAGTCGAGTGCGAATGCTTCAGTCGCTTACGTGCAGCTGCATTACAACGGTCAAATATCTTCTTTGTCTTCTTCTACTTCTGCAATTCAAGACCTATCTGAAGCTTTGTAGCTTCTATTTGCTCGACTGCTTCTGCAGTTTCGTACTCTCTCTCTTACGCGTACGACTGCTATTAGAGTTGGCATTAGAAAACATGCCTGGGTCACTGACAGTTCTTTGTAAAGCTTTTCGAATGCCATTTTAAAAACTGTGTGCCTCGAAAAACTGGTATCGAAATAGCTTGATATGTGTCAAAATGAAATCAACCTGAAATAAATCATTCTTAAAATAATAATTCAATGCGGTTTGGGTCCTATTTATTTACGTACAGACTCAATAACTATTAGCCTTTCACAAAATCAGCATCAGTACACAAATACAGCACACACACCTACATACCAGTAAACACAAGAATTTACAAAAGCGGAAGGATCTAACATTAAAAAAATGGAATAAAATTTGGCGATTTACAAACCAACTTAGAGGGTACAGTTTACATTATCATACAGTACAGAAATGTAACCATAATAAGATAAAAATAAAGATACAGATGCTAATATGAAATTTAGTTTACAGTAAAAATGCTTTTCCAACAAGTATATCAGTGTCTCTGAAAAAATTTTGGAACTGATAAATTTCTATCACAAGGAAAATTTTGCAAGGAGCAAACCGATGCGGAACATGAGAAAGTCCGTAAGATTCCGAGTAGGTAATCGGAGAACTATAGTGCCCGACTGGGGCAACAATCAAGATAAAAGTTAATAAAAATTATGCGTTAAGAAGATACATTCTCTGACGTAATGTACGCAGTTTTAGACTCTGTTTAGCTACTAACGCATTAGATTAAATGCAACTGCTACCTCTTAGCACACCTACACCGGGCACGGTAAAAGACAGCATAAAACTTCCAGTCTATACTTCCCAGATTGTTTGCATCAGGATATGGAATTCCGGATAAGAGATTTGCATTCTAACGTCGGTATAAAGTACAGCAATATCAATAAACAACCAAGGAAAAAAGAAAAAAAGGATTGCAAATGCGATCCAATAATAATAATAATAATAATAATAATAATAATAATAATAATAATAATGACAGGGCCTGTTGTTCGTCTATTCCTTCCATCTTCTCCCGGAGTCCATGGCACTTTCTGCTTTTCGATTTAAATTTTTACAGCAGGTTCGGCATTTGTTTCCTGTGCTGTCTTTCCTCACGTTGTGGTTATATCTCTCGACAGTATTTTTCTTCAAGTAACGTTAGAAGATGATTAATTGCTCACGAACAACTTTTTGTCTCAAAATTTACGTGGAGGTCCAAATTAAATAAAAGGTAGGATATTTTACTGATATGGATGTCACCCATTTATGTGAAATGGACACGACTAATAACTACAGCAGTTCGGAATACTGGTGACGTGATAGACTTACATTCTGTTACAATATTTGCTGACCTACACTCTATTATCAGCTTTTGTTATTCTGTCATTCCAGGAAAATGGAAGAATAAATAGCCGCAACTGAAATTGGTCACGGCTATTCCTTTTTCTAAATTTCCGTACGCCCCACTTCACAAAAATTAACCATCCAAGTATAGGATACGACGTGTAAAACACACAGTTAAATCGTCCTTGTTACATAATATATAAACTAATATAACGGAGAACTACCAAATAATTTTTGAAGGCCCCAAGCACCGCTGTTCACACTGGCCGTTTCGCGTGACGGCAGACAACGTTGTGATCGGCCGTGATGCAGTAGCACACAAAAGGCAATCGGCACACTTATTTTCATGCGCTGTAATTTATGTTCGCATTTGGAGTGTGAAATGTTCTCATAATCGGGGAGTTGTTCAAAAACAGTATCAGATTGTGTGTTATATATTGGTGTGAATTTATCATTTTGGAAAAATGAATGGTCCCAATAATCCTGTTTCCACTCGTAACATAGCGCATACTAACATAGCATCCTGTCGTGGCATCCCGTTAATAACATGAGATTTTATGCAGGCCAATACAAGTTAATCTGAGATGTCGCGTGGACACTGAGCTGAAACATCGCATATATGCTGAAGAGAAAGAGTGTGGAGTCTCTTTCTTCAGAGTACACCCCTGAAAGTACCAGATCACAAAATTCCTTTCTTTTTCACGATCTCAGGCCTAGAGCTGTAAACCACTTTCTTTTTGTACGGACGATAAAGCAGCTAGTTTCTATTTGCGTGCTTTTGCACAGCACAGACCTGTGCTGTGAAAGTCGTGACGATTCTTGCAGACATTTCCAATACACCATAAATTTCGTCCAGCTTTCCCTCACTGAATACATGTTTCGGCGTGTCGTATATTACCATCTAAAACAGAACCATTTTCACCTACTTATGTTTTCTGGCGTGCAATTGGCACACCAGAAAAATTTTCATCTGAAATTGAGACATCTTTTAGCAGCTGTTCTTAGAGTTTCGTGTTACTTAAATCCGCGTAACAACTGCAGATGTGTCGCAGGGATTTGATTTCTAAGCAGTGTACGAAAGAACCGACTCACCCCCTTGACACATGGCAAAAGCAGTAAATCTGTGGCCATAGACTGGGGTCAATTAAAATAGTGGACTATCTAAAGTTAATGAACTACGGGCAACATAATTTACAACCTCATTCACTGCGAATTTACACAGACACTCTTATACTCACGATTATAAGATACACATTATTTGTGATGCAGCTCATTAACAACGTCTATACCAAACTGTACAGACATTCCAAATTGGATAGTTTCAATACCGTTGTGTGTACGTAAATAATGTATTAATTAAACCGTCTTTACACAACAATATATAAACAGTTGCAAATTATTATTACAACTAGTCAACTAAGCAACATGTTTCGGCTTTACTCGGCCATCATCAGGCTTACAAAACAGTGGTGTTAGTCAAGGTACATTCAGTGGCTTTTACCTATGGAATCCCATGGTTTACAATATTACTATCAATCTTTCTCGAATTGCAGGTACTGTTTAAAAATATTATAATACAATAAAATGACGTGTTTACATTAAGAGTGGGCGTTAGTAAACACATCATTTTAATATCTGATTTTATTGTATTATAATGTTTTTAAACAGTATATGCAATTCGAGAAAGATTGATAATAATATTGTAAACCATGGGATTCCATAGGTAAAAGCCACTGAATATACCTTGACTAACACCACTGTTTTGTAAGCCTGATGATGGCCGAGTAACGCCGAAATATGTTGCTTAGTTGGCTAGTTGTAATAATAATTTGCAACTGTTAATATATTGTTGTGTAAAGACGGTTTAATTAATACATTGTGTACAGACATTCCTGTCTATCCGTATCGTATGTTACAGAGAAAGATGTTTCAGAATGAAATTCCAATAATTCATTTTCATTCTCCAGTGTATTCCACATACTTATCAATTCCAATGAAAGTCTTTTATTGCTTGAGAAGTGCTTACAGCATTACATTACCTGTGAACTTAAATCTACTTTAAGCCAGCTAGCCAAGTAAGCACTATAATGGATTTTTACACACCAGCATGAACATTAAAAATATTCGGTGTTTCAGATTCAGGTGACATCCGTTGAGCGTTATCATAAGCATAATCTACGGAGGGCAGATTTACAGCCCCTGAAATTGAAGTATAATTTCTGCAATTCGTTGAAAGGATACAAAATGACCAAGAGCCATACGTCTGCGAAAAATATGATATTTACGAAAATATGGTATACATTTCTTTGGTATCAGAGTTGGCTCTTGAAGTTTTCTTTGCACGAAGTTTGTACAATAGACTTAAAAATGAAAGAGTAGTCGTGTCATTCCTTTCCTATGCACATTTGTGTTCGTAATATATAGGTCTAGCCCCATATCAACCATACACAAAACTTTATACAACATCCTTCTGTCAAGGTTATCTCCACATACGCAAGGATTATCGTGCATCTTCAGCATGGGCATGACTCTAAAGCTCATATATACCGATACTGTCAAACACCCGGGAAAAATGGGAATATAATGCAGCAGCAAAATCAATTACTTGTAAATCTCTATAGAGCCTGGAATTTTAACTAGGCATAAATGGTAGGATAATATTAAAAAGTATTTCAAAGTAATAAGATGCGAGAGGGTGGACTGGATTAATGTGGATCGTGACAGGGAGAAGTGGCGAGCTGCTGTAAACATAGAAATAAATTACTCAATTAATACACCAACTAATGCACTTATATAAAATTTACACATTAAAACACTAAAACTGCTCCGACATATTTCGGTCCTAAGACCATCATCAGGGAGCTATCTTTTCCTCGCTAAAGTCACATTAAAAATAGTCACTTATTAACTTCATTGTACTAATAGGGTTTTGTGGCAGCATGCCGTGTTGTGTAAGGTTATGTTGCGAAGAGTGCCCTGCTATGGATGTGCAACATAACTTTACACAAGACGGCATGCTGCCACAACACCATATTAGTACAATGAAGTTAATCAGTGACTATTTTTAATGTGACTTTAGCAAGGAAAATATAGCTCCCTGATGATGGTCTTAGGAATGAAATATGTCGGAGCAGTTTTAGTGTTTTAACCTTTTGGCGCCGGAATTATTTTTTTAATTTTAGCACACCCTGTACATAAAATGTGAATAATACAGGAACCAAATACGTTAGAATTATGAAACAAACTGCATTTTGAAGAGAAAAAATGGGAGAATATATACCATGTTCAAAATATTCAGTACCTATATTTGTTGAATAAATATATAAAATGCAACTTTAGAGGTTAGCGGTGCGGTACGACCACTATAGTTGACATTAGGCTTCAAAAGGTTAATGTGTAACTTTGATATAAGTGCAGTAGTTGTATTAATTGAGAAACTCGACAACATGCACGGTGTAACAATGAAAATAGAAATAAATATTTGGATTATATGAAAAGGGGGAAATTTCTTGAATACGTGAAAAAATGTAAAGCTTTGCAAGGAGGAGGGGAGACGCAAAATTTGAAGATAAAATGTTGCCTAGAGAGAAGGATAATCAGAAGCATGCGAAAGTGCAGACTGAACTCATCCGCCTCAGGTTAGATGGCGGGTTGAGCTCTTGTGAAGAGGATATAAAACCTTCTGATTACAAAGAAAAAAGTGAGCATTTCTTGGCCAGCTGCACATCTATAAACTCTCAAGAACAACAATGATCTTCGGGCTTAAGACACTCTGGAATGCTTTTGATGGTTAATGTTGCTTAAAATTTTATTTTCCGAGCAAGTTAACTACACATAAATATGAGAAAATTTCATTAAAGTTTTTCATAACAACCAATATGACTTTTCCTTGTTAAAATTGGATTCGGGTCTTCCTGATGTTTGTTGTTCCTCTCTTCATCGTGCTAGTTGGCACACTTTGGCTACCCTGACTGAGGTTTTTCCGTGCTTTTTCTTCAGTTAGGCAAATGACAGGGTAAAACCCGCAAAGATGGGGCACGGGCGTACTCTCCCGAAATTTTTGTTGTTCAATGTATTGTTTTTGTGTTGTTCTGTGTATTGAGTTTGTGTAAATGTGTACTGTACTACTGTCACCCGGTAGCTACCCAACTGCAGTTAACAAATATATCAAATAAATTTCGCTCTAGTGATAAATTCGAAAGCCCTATGCTCTTCTGTAGCAGTTGGTGATTGCATGTTCCTTCCCGCGCCCCACCACAAAGTTTTCATTCACTACTTATGCAGTATAGCCTACTGGATAGCTCTGCAGAATATCAAGTTGTATAATCATTACAATGAAAGCAATTCACATAAATGAACCGACATTCGTCCCTCGCCTGATGTCATCGTGCGTGAGGTATATTCAACTTCACGCTTACAAGGATTTAGACCTCATGGCCCGTTCCAATTTAAACACAAAAATCCATAAGTCTCCTTGATGGAACTCATTGCTTCCTCTCTCCTCCTGCATTTTACTTTCGTACTGTATTTTACCTTATTTTGAAAAAGTATTTGAATAGTGTTCTGATGATGGTCTTCGCAGACTGAAACATGTTGTCATGCTTTTGTAAAAATAAATGTGGTTGTATTTGACGGATTTATGAGAGATTGCTTTGAGAGACATGCAATATTGGACAATTCCCTTATTTATTGGCTTTTCTCTCTCTGTCACTGGTAGCACAGTGGAAACAATCCTTTTTATGTGTTCTAAGTTTGTATTAAAATAACTGAAACCAAAACCTTATGGCTGTAAAAATATATTGACGCAAGTAGGTACAAAAGTATTCCAAATATGTAGTGATTTCCAGTCCATGAATTAAGGGCACCAACATCATGAAGATGGTAAAGATTATTCGGTATTTTGTTTAAGTCAGGCACATAAATACATTGCTACAACAAAAGTATGTATGCAAGTTGAATATATTGATTTGTCAGCTCGCCAATTTAACGATTGTAAATTTGTGAGCCTGCGATTTAATAATATTCAACTTGAATACGTACTTGTGTTTTAGATAAATATTTTTATGTCTATCGATGGTCCTTCAGGACAGAGATATTTAGCGTTACTGATGTAGAATTATGTAATTGTTGTTTTGCTACGGCAATAGTTTAGTAATGTTGAAATTTCACAACATAATGGGATGAAATCAAACAAAATTAATAGTTGTTTAGTTTTTGAAAAGGTTCCTCGGTCTTTATGAAAACGGAAAATCTATTAACGTGGTTAGAAAATCTTGCCAAGGAAGTCCATAACTTGCAATTTAATACAGCAAATAATTACTTCATTTCTTTGATAACGAATTTAACATTATTCACCCGCCTATCCGTACGTCTTCCAAGTGGTATTTTACTTTCTGTATTTCCGGTTGCAATTTTATGAGTTTTTGTTCTATGAAATGTTGGACGAACTGTCAGCAGAGCGAGAGTTTCTGGGCTGGGTGACTCATGCAAGAATCGCAGCAGGGGCAAGAATTTTTCTTCTGCGCCTCCTTATCTCGACCGGCTGCGAGGCATATGCAGGCAATTAGTACAGCGGATGATCCTCACGGATAAAGCGATTGAAGTGGAAGCACAAGTACTCTCCACCACCCAGTACCGAGGTTCAAACTCCCAGTCCCGAATAAAATTTCATGTCATCGTTTAATTAACAGCCTAACTAATGCAACATACGACATGTTGCCACAGCACCAAGTTAACATAACGAAGTTAATCACTGAGTGTTTTTAAACTTTACCTTTAGCAAGGAACAGTGTATGCTCCCTGAGGATGATATTATGATCGAAACATGTAGGAGCGTTTTAAGTTTTAATGTAAAAGTTTTAGAATTTTAAATTATGTGTGTGCATTAGTTAGTCTGTTAATTAAATGAACCTGCAAAGTGCACGGTGCAACGATAAAGATAAAGATTCATGTCATCGTGTTTCGTTAAGAAGAGAAACAGTATTGCTTTCATCACATTGCATAATTGGCTTTAGATTTTAGGTGGTACAGTCGAGATCAAATCCAGAAAGTTTTGGCCATTGCATTCTAACCGCTCTGTCGCTAAATGCAGTTTACTGGCAGTTAAAAAGCGAAGTGTGCATTGTATCTTTCAATTGAACAACTGTAAATACTACTACTGTGAAGATTTTTAATGGCACGCCACAGTGGTATACTGCGGGTGTTGAGACGTCCAGCGCATTATTAAAATCTAAATCTAATTCAGTGTTCTTACAATAAAACCTACTAAATGCACTAACTTCTCAAATTTATTTTTGGAATAAAAGCCTACATGTTTCGGACAGTTCCTCTGTCCATCATCAGGAGTTTTATCACTGTACACACAGCAATGGTATATGTCATACAGGTTTTGCTGACAGCTTGTGAGCAGGATCAGGATGGAACTGGTTCCATCCTGATCCATACTCCTGATGATGGAAGAGGAATTGTCCGAAACATGTACAGTTCTAATCCAAAAATAAATTTGAGATGTTAGTGCATCTAGTTGGTTTTATTATATAAATTTATCACGATGCACGGTCACATGAACGTGAAATTAATTTAGTGTATTCCTGATTTAGGTTAATGTAGATTCTTTATCACGCACACTGAGAGACTATTTATAGATTATTGTTATCAATATACACATATATTTTGCTTTTATATGTTACCAAACAAAGCACAATTAACGTACATTTATCACAGCATATGATCTTCTTTGACGTATATGTAAGACTTAAGAGGTATAAAAGAACCACGCACACATAGAATTTCATGAAACACTCTCAGACTCCCATGTCCAATTTTTGATGCAGTAATTTTCCGGCAGGTGATTTGTAGTTCGCTATAAAGTAATTAATCTCCCAGACAGTTACTCGACCCACTAATGGTCCAGACACGAAAGCCCCATGAACTGCAATTTCTCGCCCGTTTAATGACAGGGACCTAATTTCATTAATGTAAGGTACGATTCCACCATAAAGTTAATGACTGTTAGCTGTAAGAATGGCCCACACTGATCTCTGCCAAGTGTTCCTTCACATCACCCTGTGTTGATACTTGGGGAAGGCAATTTCGTGGCAGTGGTTACATTATTTACACACATGTACAACTTTTCGTGAGTTTTCTCTATTCCTGTCTCCAAGAGGCTGTTCAAAGCCATTGAACAAGAAACCCTTTTGCCATTATGCTGGTGCAGGTACTTAGACGCATCACAGTTCAAGGAAATCAAAGTTCGAATCTGACACTTCTATTATCTCAAAGTAAGTTAAGAAAAGTAACAAAATATCAGTTTCCGTAGTGACATAGGCATTCATGGTGATATAGTTTCACAGAGAGCAAAGAGACGGCTCGTAACATGCAGGCTTCTGTGTGGGGAGAATACCGAAATGTATCTTAAGGAAATGGTTTGTGTAGATTTGGTCACGAATTATCTTCTTTGAATTAGGATCGAAAGGATTGGTTTTGTGAATAAGGTAGGAGATTTTGAGTTATTGAAGAGTCGAGAAACTCCTTTGCTAGATCAAGGACTACCAGGTTCTCAGGAAGGATTTACTCATGTTGTTAATTTCGTTAGCTGAAATCTTCTGAAGTGGGGAGGAGGGCCAAATCTCGAAAATTGAAGGAAAAAGAGAATGTCCAAAATAATTGTGACGTAAGGTTAATGTGCGATTCTAACGATTTATGACAGTGCCTTTTCTCTTTCCTTTACTAAAGTTCACGTCAAAAACAGTTGCTTAATTTCAGAGAATTTTCCAAGATAGCAATAAACAAGACGGACAACTTACGTGCAAAGTAACACTGCAGGGCTTTGGTCCAACCAATGTTGTGGTGGAAAGGCAATACGTATTACTTATTCTGAGAGTGTGTTGTAGCCTTAGGTATCCAGCATGCAATGCGCATGCGTCATATTTTCGTATGTGACCTGCCTGGTTCAGAAATATTTTTCCATATTATCTCATAAACAACACTTTATTCGAAAGAAAAGTTATTGAACACAAAACGTGTTTTGATTTTCTCTCTACAACTTTTTGTCTGAAGAATTTCTCATTCAAAGAAGGTCTGAGCGAGATATGATCATAAATGTATATTTGTCTTCACGTAAAGTACATGTTATTCTTGTAATATTTTAATGACATTTGATTTTCTCGACACATTTTCGAAAAGTACTCAAACATCAGATTTCATGAAAATCTATCCTGTAAGATCCGAACTGTTCCATGTGGGCGGACAGACAGATAGGCTGTCACTCGTGACGAAACTAATAGTCGCTTTTCTCAGCTCTGCGGATGGACCTAAAAGGCATGAAATATTCGCAAAACTTAACACTTTAAACGGCATTTGCGGTCTGTTATTGCCCCTTGATTTTAAATTAGTTAACTACTTTGAAGAAAAACACTGACTATGCCAGTAGCTGAAATGTGCTCTTCCCCATTTTACTCAACACGCACTGTTAGTGATCTTCGCGTGTTATAACATATTTAAAATAAATAAGAATTTTTATCTCCAAACGCGCGATGTATCGAGCATGCTTGTTTGTTGTATTTGATTCTGCATGTGTTCTCTCGGTCTTAGATCGTACCATGCAAATACACAGTGTGTCTCAATAATAAGGACCAATCGCGGCGAGGTATTTTGATCATCGAACACCCACCTTCCTGTGACGTGTTTTATTTTGGTTCGATTTTAAAGGGGAAACAACAACATGTGTTGACAAAGTTTTATAGAACAACAACATGTGTTGACAAAGTTTTATAGAACAACAACATGTGTTGACAAAGTTTTATAGAACAACAACATGTGTTGACAAAGTTTTATA
>Ga0131853_10016292_pt1 | contig 13566 bp, 5 predicted proteins | sample TergutLab28metaG_FD_92764 | JGI IMG/M metagenome (GOLD analysis project Ga0131853, IMG submission 92764) | Labiotermes labralis P1 segment gut microbial communities from Petit-Saut dam, French Guiana - Lab288 P1 (version 2) (version 2) | ecosystem: Host-associated > Arthropoda: Insects >... | reverse complement strand
TTGAGCGCAAAATTTTGAACAACCACTTATCTATTAACCTGTTTGGTGCATTATGCCAGTGAGGAGAGAAAACCATGCACATTTAACAAAGGGTAAAATGTTACTCAAACAGGGAGTCAAAAATGTTGTCTTTTTATGAATTCATTGGAATTAACAGATAATGTATATTGACTAATTGCACAGATTGTTTGATATTCTGTGCCACAACATTCGCAATCCAAAATCCTCCTATTTCTTCTCTTCTCTCTTCAGTTTTCTTGTCCCACCAATCCGCCTACAGATTTAGATTACACGCTACACAATTCAACGCTCCTTCAACCCCTCCCCTGCCCTTATATACTTACTCTCCATATTCCACTTCGTAATTTGTTAAACCCCAGGATATTATTAGAGTAAATACCGCTGTGAATTCAAGCAAAATCACTACCCTTTCAGAGGTCGTCAATATCTGGATTGAGTTAAACTTATCATAAAACGAATAGTGTGTGAAATATTGAATGGTTTTTGAGAAATTTTACTGATAGCTAATTCCACCGCCCAATGAAAGTCACAAAATATCTCATTTTTCCCTCAAAATCTGTATTTCATATAAAATGAAATGTTTACTTTTATCGTTACATTGTCCATTTGACGTCATGACACTGTTTGTGAAACACTTTAGCATGAACTTACTGATTGTTTCGATAATTTGGTCACATCCAGTAGCGTTCCAGTTTGTTGCATTGCCATACAATGTAAGGCGATGTTGTGCGCTATTGAAAATAAGTTTAGAATTAGACACACATTATTATACGTAAAATTGTGAACAGCCCTGTTTTAACATTTCACCCGTTGTGGTTGACAGTCTAGAAAATGCGAGGATTAATGATAGTGTTAAAATGTACGTAGAAGGATATATTTCCTCTTCTCAATACATGTGCCAGCACGTGTACATGTAGAGTGTCAGCTGCTGGTGTAAAGCTAATAACGTTTCAATATTACGTTAAATTTAAATTTACATTTTTTGGTGCTTTATCAATGTAATTAAAGGAATTGCGTAAACCTTATATGCGGAGAAAGAGATAAATTTGGACTGTTTGTGTGTCATGTTTTCAGTTTTTTTTTTAAACTTGAAAGACCGCTATAGCAGAAATAAAAACACATAATACGAATAATGTAGTTGATGACAACGTTAGGGTCTTTGACATAGTACGAAAAACCTAGCGAATTTTATAAGGCGCTTAACAAGCATTAACGTTTAGTTATTGGCTTACATGAAACATGAACTCTGTTCTCAGCAGTACACTAAAAGACACGCATTTATTCATATAAAATTTTTAGATCACAGATGTTCTTAAAGAATTTATGTTACACACTTGGAAATTATTTTCACATTAGATGTTCTATGTCAATGCTCTAAGAATTGCCCCGTGATCTTCTAATTTTTATATATTCCACATTCGATTTAGGGATTTATGTACATTATAAAGCTTATTAATTTCGTTCAGAAAAATTAGGGGCATGTTCTCCTACGTTTATATTTCATATTTTCTAGTGGAATTTCGTTTCTTGGATCTCGAAATGTGTGCCTGCATTGGAGAACTAATAAAATCACCTGTGTTTTGAAATAATGCGGGAATTTAGCTTTGAATTTAGAAGTGCATGTAACAAAGGTCTCTTATTTTATAATATAATTTCATTTCAAAACATATCTTTTATCAATCGGTGTTACAGTGGGTAAATTGTAGCCCACAAAGTCTGTGACTTCTCCCTATCTAGATAATACAGGCAATATATAAGCGGAAGAAATTGGATAAATTAATTTTATTATTTAGAGTCAAACCCCGATAAAATGCCACATCATTTTTCACCCTCAAAAATGTGAGAACAACAATTCCGTCTTACACATTATGTCGATATATCGCCTTAAAATTACAGTGAACAAACAGTGGATATTGTGAACCCACCTGATATCAAAAAAGTTTTATGGTAAATAAGCTCCTGTTTCCCTCAGGACTTGCGTAGTTGAGAACAGCGCAAGTCAAGTTGTTCTCAATAACGATGGTGGAGTGTCACAACACATACCAAGTTCGAGGAATGAAATCTGTGAGAATACGAAATTTGTGACATGCTTCTGGTTAGTGGATCTTCTTATTTGGAATGCCTTGAACTTCTAATAAATCGTATTATTATCGTTTAATCCATTCAGATGTTTGAATCCGGTTATCCACACATGCAATTGTGTGGAGGGAATATGACCAGCTGTTTACGCGAGCAGCTGGTAAAGGAGGGTTGGTTCAAAATTTAATCAAGGCCATAAAAGAATAGGAAAATTGCTTATAAACTTAAATCTCAGGTACTTTCGCTTTCCTCTTGTTGTAAAAAGAAATTTGTGTTAAAAAATCTGATTGCCTTTTTGTAGAATATTTTATTCCGGAATGCAAATTCCATGCTCTGTGATATATTCCCTCCCCTGACGTGCGTTCCTCTGCCTTATCTTTCTCATTATTTCAAATACGGCACCGTTTCAGAAAAGAAAATTAAACAGAGAATATAATTCTTGATTCTTTAATAATTTCTTACTTTAAGGAGAACTGACTGATTAGTATGATAAAAGCTGTATGTCGTTTATAAAATATCCGAATTATCTGAATGATTTCGAAGGAATTAATTTTCCTCAACAGATATTAGAGAAATTTTGAAATATTAAATTTCATGGCTGTTCGACAAGCGGAGCCAGAAATTTTGCAATCAGAAAGACTGAAAAAACAGACAAATTCTCTAAATTTGTAAATTTGGTTATTCGCCTAATGTGTGATTAGACTTTGTACGTCTTTTCATAGACCGTTCATGAAATTACTAATGACTACATTTAATTACAAAGCGATGGATTCTTTCAAATCATTACAAATATTTATTCATAAATCCTTCAGTTACTCGAACATACTAATTCTGATATGTTTCATCGAGAAATCGTTAATTGAAGCACAAATAAAATATAGACGCAAGTAGAGTTTTAAGAGCTAATTGTTTCTAGAAATCGTGTCAGTACAGTAACACACACTTGATACCAATAAAATTGTTCACTACTGAAATTCAAACTTTGCAGCCTTCGCAGATCGAAGCTAACTCGTCGATTAGACCCAAAAAGTTAGTAAGCATCATGTTGGTTTTAATTCCTGTAATTCATGGGAAAGGTGTTATGTCAATTGCCTTTCCACATTCTCTCCCTTCGCACTGTGAACCTAGTGAAGCACAGAAATGGCACATCGGCACTTTTCGCACAGGTTTATTGGTTAAGGACGGACATAAGCCTGCCCGTCGTTTAGAAGTCGGTCTTCCCTTCATCCTGTGCCAAATTTCCTGTTCAAATTTCTGCGTGGACAGCAGTTTCAAGTTAGAGCACAGAAGCGCTTTGATGCTAGATTCAGACTAAATTCCCATAAAATTTCTACATCCTTTCCCCTTTGATATCCTAACATTCGTACCTACACGGTTACATGCAGTTGACAATTGAAGTGAATAAGTGGATTTATTTTATATACACTGTATTCGTCAGAACACTTTGCGTTCTTTAGCTTGTAATGTATTGGAAGTGGGAGGAGGGCGGTGGTGGTGATGTAATAAGAATTGTTACCTGACAATGACGCAATGAAATTCAGATTGATTGACCTCTAGCGTCTTATTTGCATTAGGAATTTCCGAGCTCAAAATATTTGTGTCAATCAAGGGACCGCATGTGTAGCTGTGTTGACCTGACATACAGTAATGTGATATCGGCTCCACTGTCTGTAAGAAGGTCAGAAATTTCCCAGGTCTTATGTTTATATGTAGCGAATTTGTAATGGCGTACCGACTTGTGAAATTCGATTCATAAAACCCGTCCCACTCTCTGTCTGTCCTTCCGCACTTAACAACTTATAGAGAAATGTTTGGTGAATTATCTAAATTATCTCCAGAAAATGCGTGTTTCATTAACATCTAACAAAGGATCGGCACATTAGACTGTAGCATCATTATGCCTGTCTGTTTATCCTTCCGTCTGTGTGTGAGCATGAAATAATCATTCTGCAACTGGATGGTTTTTGATAAAACGTGTTTGAATTAATTTTCGAATATCTGTCAAGAAAATTAAAAAATAATTTTAATCTGAAAAAAAAAGAAGGTAGTTTACATTTAAACATATGTACATCCATGATTAAATATCACTCAATTATTATTAAAATAAGAGTATTTATACACGTTTTACAGTTCTGTTCGAAACACGCATATTATGTTCTGTAAAGGTTTTTCTGCAAATGGATATTCGAAAGAAAACGCGGAACACTTTGTATCGCCAGACAGGAGAGAGCCTACAATTTTACACTTTATGCGTCACATCGTTTTACCTTGCTGGATAATTAACCCTTTAAATGTCAATTTATATCCCATCTGCCCTTTGCTAATATTATTAGGAGCTCAACGTATTCTCCACGTTAGCAGGTTATGGGTTACGTCCAGAGACACATCCTGATAAAATTAAATATTTAGTCCTTAGTGTGTCTGTGTCTAAATATGTGCGATGTAGGAACCTCAACAGAGAGTCACCCTAGCCATCAGTTTCGTTGCAGCTCCACATAAAGGAAGTAATATAAAATTTACTTACAGACACTCTAATTGCAGTCGGCGTATTCTTCCAGCTCCTCGACAGTTCGTTTGTTTTAGTCGTGTGGACCCCTTTATAATACACATTTCAATATAACCTGCACGTGTCGAAGGCACACACCAACATTTCTTCACAGAAACACCTGACAGGTGCGGTAGATCTTGTTTGCTTCTTCGTACTTATAAGAGAGATGGGACTTAATAGCACCGAAATAAATTTTAGACGTCATAAGCCCCTCTGGCTGAACATGGTCACTGTGAGCACAATAATATAAACTTGGAAACAGTTACTTAATTTCACACTTGTAACAATTTGTTTCTGGCTTGACGTGAAAAATTTTCAGTGTAGTTTGTATACACTTTCGTTGATATTGTCACTTCATATTGATTGCTTTCGATTTACAGATTTGTCCGTAGTGCTGCGAAAAGCGCTTGAATTCCGCGATTAGTCTTTTTCAGCTCCACCAGTCTTCTATAAATGTAAGTTCTAATACAAACTACCAGGTCACAAATGTGACAAATATCTGTTGTTTTGAGCGTGTTTTTTCCAGTTTGAAATGTTTATTGGCAGTGGTTCGTGTTTGTTACAAAATGTGAGTTTGAAAATGCAAATAAGGAGGGGATTGCTCCATTGAATGGCGGTAGGTCGCATGAGGTCGTACACATCATTAGTGAAATGGTATCTAGGAGCACTAAACCACCAATTACGACGCCGTGATTTGCCCACGAATGCTGGTATTTCAGCCACTGTTTACAGTTGCACGGCCTAAACAAAAACATCGAAGCATATATATGATAAACAAAATGTATAAACGAAAATATCCCACATTTTTTCTTAATATGATGTATTGTACGACCTACCCAGATCATCAGTCGTTTTGCATGTATTTCTCCCAGGGAAACTAAGTGTTCTAAGTCGCGGAAGAGTAATTTTTTAAATAATTTGCCACTATTTATTTTATTTATATTTATATAATTTCACCATTGTTGAATTTTAGAGACGCGTTGGATATAAGGATGCGCCTTTGAAAAATTGTATGCACTACTGGCCTCGGTTTCACCTACATAACTTGTCACTTCCAAAGTATAAAACAGACTCTTGTTTGAGTTAGGTTTTCAAAACCCGCACAACTTCAAATTCATTCAAACTCAAATGTACAATTTTGACACTTAATAAAGGACTTGAACACCATATACCGGTTATAAATTATTCAAAATTATGTACATCGTACCTGGTGTCGTCCATTCTTTCTAAAGTTTATTTTTCTTTGTGCAATAGAATTACAACATTGTTGACATGAAATGTATTCTAATATATTCTAACCCTGTTACAATCACATCGGTTTATGGGAAACTTCGTCTAAAACGATGGAAATGGTTTGGTTCCAAATAATTCCTCTCTGTTCATCATGAAATTATACCTCACTTTTGAATCAACTCTCGATCAATCTACACCGAATATTAAGTTCTTACGTGACTTTATAAATATAATCATGAAAATGAAAAAAGATATATAAATTCTGTTTGAGCTTCCTTTCCCTTTACCCAGTGATCACAGTGGACGCACAATCAACATACATCGGCTTTTCTCCCACGCATCTTATTCACTAAAGTCAAACACAGGACTGATCGTCGATTTCAAGTCGTTCTGTGCTTTATCGTATTATAATTTCGAAGCTCGTTCACAGGTATTATTTCTTATTATGTTACGACAAATTTTTCTTCTAATCTGTTGTTTATTATTTCCCATTTGCTTTCCTAAAGACTCTCGCTGTTTGTACTGGATTAGTGATAGAGAAAATATGCAAACTCCACGGAGATTTATTTGGAAGATATGTCAGTGAACATCAGACAAGCTACATTCCCCTCTGTACATGGTCAATGTTGCAGGCATTTCACATACCATTTCGATATCTGAATTCATTTTATGCACACTGTGCTGATCAGCGCACGCTGCGTAATTTAGCATGTAATAAATTGGAGGTGACAGAAAGGAAATAGTAGTGACGTAACAATAAATGATACGAGAGATGCCGGAATGAAATTCAGAATGGCTGATTTTCAGCATGAAAATTAAAATCTTGGATTTCAGGATACAAACAAGTGTGTCTGCCAAAGGATGTTTGTATTTGTGTTCTGACCAGACACAAGCGCTGTCTTTAGAAATTTTCAAACTATATTTAAATTGTCAAAAATACAGTGATAAGTGACTGTTAGCTTTATCTTGTTTGTCCAACTCTCTTTCTGTCCGTTCGCAATCAATATATTTTTCTCAAGGGAACGTTTTTTGAAACTTTATTTTTCAGAATTTTTCTAATTCTGTCTAGAAATACATGTTGTGTCCAGACACCACAACAATAACAGTGTCCTTACATTAGGCCCTATACCCAATTATGTTTTTATCTCGTCGGATCATTTTTATAACTTTAAAATTCCAGACAGTCTCCGCAAATATTCAAAATAATATTTATATTCAGTAACGTATTGAAATTTAATACGGAATGTACAAAATTGCGCTGTGTGTTGCGGTATGACGTATGGAAGAATAGGGATAAACTGTGATAGTATTTAATACTTATCGTTTCCTAATTGATTAATCCCGTTTTTACCCTTAAATTGATTCACGGCAACACTGACGGAAATTGAGAAAGTGCGAAATTGGGATAAACTTTGCCAAATTACACATCCAAATGTTTGAAAACATACTCTAAAAGGTACATCGTTTTCCCAAACCGATATGATCAACACTTTTTTGTGTGAATGTTGAGCATGTGATATAGAATATTCGTAATAACTGAGTAATGACGAACTGCGTCAACAAGAGTGAAGGTCACCAGGAACTAATTCACGGCTTTCAAAACTTCGGGAAAAACGGATCCGAAGGGAGACAGTCAGACAGAGAAGTTGTCAAAAACACTGAGTATGAAAACCGCACTTTAATTTATTTGTCACGCACTGTGTTTTTCATTTCTTTCTATCTTTCATGGACTAAAAAGCAGCCTTTCAGCAACAAGAGACTGGGAATGGAGCGTACAAAAACTCGTCTACAGTCTGTAACATTTCACTTTCGTGAGTGAGATTTTCTGTTGAATGGCCTTTTCTATTTAGTTCTTTTAACACCGAGGTTAAAGAAGATGTATTGGAATACTTCCACTTGCTTTCTGGGCTATTATGACCAGACCTAGTTTGAAACTTACGTTTTGCAGGACAGAAGAGTGAGACGCCGGTTGTTGCAATACATCCTGCATAGGACCGCTCTGTTGGTAATCGCTGTGCTGGCTGCACATAGTGAAGGCAGGACGGTACTTCGGTAGTGACTGTCAGTGTTTTATATAGGAGTTGGTATTTTTCAGAATACTAAGGGCACAAATATCTAAACTCACAATTCTTCGGGAAATCCTGCGTCTAATTTAAAATATATGGTTATTGCTTCTTGAGATCTTTCATTGACAGAAGCCTTTCTGTCTTTCTTTCTCAATTCGTCCTGTTTTATCTATTAATTGTAAGTGATACATTTCATTGTTGCGTATGATACCGTTGGACAGAAGTGCGTGCGTCCACACATACACACACTCACACACACCCACACACACAAAATATTTACAATTAACTTTAAATTAATTTATTGTTGAATAAATTCTAAGGAGCCATATTTTTCACCCAATGACATGAAGAGCGTCAGACACACTTTTTCCAAATCCTTTATTTAGCCCAGTATTAGAACATATTATTTCTTTCACACGTTGGTCGGGTAGCTCAGTACATATAACGACTGACTACGGGCTGGAAGCGCCGGGATCCAGTCCCTGTTGAGACGAGATTTTCCGCTCTTCCAGACCAGTCCTGGGACCCACCAAGCCTCCGCTAAAATTGTTACCGTGATTCACCGGGTCCTGTATCTGACAATCTACAACCATCTTGTACTGAGGTCCTCTATTCGCCCTAGGTCCATTATTGCCTATAAAGAGGGCGAAACCCTTCTATACCTTCTACAATACCCTAACGCATGTGATTGTCTCAGTATAATATTTTGTGCGGATTAATCCTGATTTTCACCCTACAAAACTACATTGTCATCAGAACTACGGAAAACACTTATTTGTGAACAATGGAAACATATTTCGGGGCTTTGACGATGTGGGGTGATGTATGGGATGAAATTTAACAGATGTCTTATTTAACATACAGATACGTAATAATTGCTGCTAAATATCGTATCAAGAGCCTACATTAAAGGTAGCATGATCACAGCTGTGAGCAACATTGTGTGACCACAGTGGATTAAATGGTGTAACTATTTGACAAGTGTACTGCATGACAAATATCAGTACGTGCCTCACTGTACGTCATATGTTTATTTAGTGATTTTGAGGAATAAAATTAACATCGGTCTGTGGAAGGTTTACAGTGCCTTTAGAGTTTAATTTTTCTCATAATTTCTTCCAAAGTTATTCAGTTAGTGAACATTAATAATCATCGCTGTGCCAAGCTAATATTGAGTTGTTACAGTGTTATTAATTTCCGAAAGAGCTTTGAAATTTGAATGATTGCAAACCTTAACTGTAATATTTGAGAGAGGTTTGAACCGAAGTACTGAGAGAAAAACATATTACAGAGACACATTTTTTCACCACATACCCCAGTTTGAAAATCTTCGAACAGAAACCCAGTACTTCGCTTTCAGAAGACAGCTATCAACACCATGTGGTCAGCACTGGTCTATTTAGAAGTGACAGTACACTGAGTTCTAATGAGTCAGCTCGTAACGCGTAGTAAAATCTTTATTTTATAATTACGAATAAGAAAATGTTCTACAAGGAAATTTTGCAATTTTTCTGAGGACCACCGGTTGTCAACCCAATTGCAGTTAACAAATATATCAGTATGAATTTGAAAAACACAAATACGCTGTAATTCAACCTTTGTATTTTGTAGATGTATAAATCTTGTGGTAATAAATTTCAAATTTCCACGTCTATTTCCCCACAGAAAGGACCACCGGTACGCACTGAATTCGAGGCATATCGTGACAACCAGAAAGGATGGACTTCAGAAAACTAAGGTCTCTTAGAAAATTACTGGGACCCAACCCCGTTCTTCCAGACCGTAGGCTAGTTAACATATACACTGAGCTTGCTCAAATTCAGGCAAAAATCTGTTATACTTTTAGTCTTCATTCCAATGCTCAAATTGAGGAAAAGCAAAATAAGTGTGATATTTAAGTCATTTGCATATAATTTCTAGTTCTTACAAAACTTATTGTGTACACGGAATATATTTAATTGTCCAGAATATATAAAAGGGTAGAAGGTTGCTTTCCATTTCTTTTAGTGGAATTCCTCTTTCTGTAGATGGTTCTGCTGCTGGCAATGATCTGTGCCGAATGGCACAAAATGGCTGATATCTGAATTGTTCTATTGCAACTCAATCAGCACAAATTACACTGTCGCTATGTGAGGGTGTTTGCTTCGATACAACACATAAACAGACGCTGCAATCAGATAATCGGCGGCTGTAATATTTAAAGTCTCTTTAATATGAAATAGACTTACATTTGGCTAAAGATATTTTCTCATGTTTTTACATCTCCACACCTTCCCACAACTTTTCAACCTGCAGTAAATTTCCCTATATGCACTTCATCTCTCATAGACATTTAGTACAAATATACACTGTGCCTATATATATCCTTCGTTATCGCTTAAAACTGGTTGACAAAGGCCTTGGCTGAACGCACTGCAATACGTCGGATAGTAGAAATTTGGACGTTGTTTTACTAATTTTTTTCTGCAGATTATTTATATAGTTGAGTCGGTTTGAGTGATAAAAATTTTGTTAAAACTGTGTGCGTTTTCACATTGCTTGTCTAAATTAAATGGTTAATGTAGATCAACAGTACAATTTTCAAAGAGAAACACAAAAAGAGCGGTAATCACTCATGATTCAGTTAGGATTTGGGGCGGGGTATTGTTGTATAATATTCTCATTCAGTTTGATTTCACAATTAAACTGGCAAGGCCAATGAAAATTTTCTGAATATAACCTGTAGCGCTGTTCGTGCAGGAATCCATTTGTCCCACATGTTTTCTAATATGAGTGGTTTGAAAAAGAGTTGCTTTATCTCCACTTCGTTTCATCTTTGCTTCACAGTACAGAATTCGGAGTGTTCAGGTGAAACAGAATGACTTGAAATTAAACGGTATGTATCAGCTTCCGGTTTATGCAGAGTATATAATACATTGCGCCGAAGCGAAAATATTCTAAAGAAAACCCCAAAAGTTGTAGTTTTCGTGAGTAGGGGTATTTAATATTGATAAAACTAAACACATGTACATGTCTCGAGATCAGAACGCACGAGTAAGTTACAGCATGGAATCGATTATATTTGTTTGAAAGGGTAGAAAATTTCAAATATTTGGGAACAACCCCGACAAATCAAAATTTTCTTCAGGAAGAAAATAAGAATTTGTTTAAGTCAGATAATACGAGTACATTTCTTCATTCGTTGCAGAATACTTTATCTTCCAGCTGTCTATTAAAAAATTTGAATATTTATATTTATAAATTATAGTTTTGCCAGTTTTTTCGTATCGGCGTGAAACATGTTCGCTGACACTGGGGGAGGAACGTAGGATGAGGGTCTTTGTTAGGGTGTTGAGGAGATTATTTGGGTCTGTGTGAAACGCGATAACATGTTATTGGAAAAAACTACATAAAGTGGAGCTTAATGATCTGTTAGATGGTTGTGGTACGTAGCGCGTATGGGGGAAAGGAGAGTTGTATGTAGGGTTTTTATGTGGAAACCTGAGGGAAAGTTACCACTTGAGAGCCCACGGTATAGAGGGAAATGATAAATAGATGGATCTTCTGTAAGTAGTATGAAGGATTATGGACTGGTTCGAGCTGGATCAGGATTGGGACAGAAGGCGGATACATGTGGATGCGGTAATGAAAATTTTGTTCTCCTAAAATGCCGGGAATTTCTTGACTAGCTTAAAACATTTCTTCACAGTAACATTTGACACGTGCGATAACACTTTGCTAGCTTCGTCGTAACTGTAAGTTGTAATTTAACATAAGAGAAGACCGTTCTGACGTCCTTTGCTCGTCTGGCTGAACAAGGAAATGAGGATATATTACTGTAACCTTATGAAATGTTAATTTCGTCTTAGAGAGTATGTTTCTGGCTGAATGTAAAATTTTCCTGTATAGTTTCACTGTTTCTCTTTCACATGGTCTCTCTTTAGTGATAACATAGAATTTAGAATTTTATTCGTAGGAAGAATAGCAGCAGGTGAAATCAGCGATAACTGATTGTTAGCCACATTTGTCATCTTCAAATGAATGTTACAATACAAGTCAGAAGGACACAAGTGTGAGTTCAGTTTGTTGTTTTGAGCGTGTTATTCAAATTATGTTAATTTCTGTAGACCGTGGTTTGTGTTTTTAATGTAATGTGTGTTTGGTAATACAGATGTTGAGGGGACCATCTTCTATTCAATTACGGAATGTATCAGATAGACAAAACATAAAAGAAACACAAGACACATCTGTTTCTCATTACCCAGAGTGGCTGTTAAAATTGTATTATTCGTACAATTTGTCATCCCGTTTTTCCAATTTCATCATTCGGAGTGCAATATAAAATAACGCTGTGGTGGTACAATGAAAGAATTTTTATCCCCATTATAACGACACTGGTTTATGTGAAACTTCGTCTAAATCTGTAGAGAGTGTGTGGTACCAATTAATTTTTCTCCCTTCAACATGAAATTATACGCTATATTTGAATCAACTCTCGATTAAATGATACAAGATATTAATTTTTTTTGTGACTTTATAAATATAATCAGATAAACGCAAGCATGTTGTTTTTAAACCCTGCAGTACATGAAATCTAGTGATATGTAAATTCTGTTTGAGCGTTCTTTCCCCTTGCACAATAAACACAGTGACGCACAGTTATGACGCATCGATTCTTCTACCAAAGCTTTTACTGACTGAAGGTCGACAGATATCTGAACGTCGTTTTTATGTGAGTACAATCATTCTTAGCTTCATATTGTACAAAATTTCCAAGCACGTGCACAGATATTATTTCATATTAGGTTATGACAAATTTTGCTTAAATTGCTGTTTCAATTTTATTTCATATCGTGACGTTTCTACCCATTCGCTCTCTGTTAGTGACACAGTCATTAAGAAAATTGCACAAAGAAATATATGAAAGAAATATGAGTCAATATCGACAATCCCCATTCTGCTCTGTATACGATCACATTTGCTGGTACATCAACCAAAATGTAGACATCTGTATACTTTGTATGCACACTTTACTCATTAGGGCAGGGTGCATTGTTTTGCTTGTCATGCAAGTGTCGTGAATAATACTGTTGTGAGTAAAATGTAATGATTGAAGACGAAGCACAAATGAAATTCAGAAATGTCGTCCTTCAGCATTGTATTTAAAGTGCATTCAGTCAGAACTAAAAGTTAGTACGGTGACATCATGTCAACTGCCTGTAAGAAGGCCAGAATTTTCAAAGGAACTTTGGGATTTGCAGTTTGTTTTAAGGGATTTCGAAAAATTGGGAATTGTTTCTCTTAGAGGTTTTCGTCATAATCTATATAAAATTCATACTGCTGTTGTTATACAGGCAAATATTTTCTCTTTTATCTTAGAATCATATGAATTCCACCAATATGCGGTGATTCAATATTTATATTTTGCAGAAGTATGTTTCTTCATTTACGTAAAGTTTCCACATGTTCTAAGAGCGCTAGTGACTGTCGGAGCTGACGCAAATTCTTCCAGAATTTCAGCCGGGAACGGGTGCAGGGCAGACTGTCCCAATTCTACATTAAAGTAAATCCTGCAGTTGATTACTGTGCGGTACCGGTATACCGCCACGCATTCTCTGCGACGTCACTAGATGGAGATGT
>Ga0131853_10016291_pt1 | contig 13567 bp, 5 predicted proteins | sample TergutLab28metaG_FD_92764 | JGI IMG/M metagenome (GOLD analysis project Ga0131853, IMG submission 92764) | Labiotermes labralis P1 segment gut microbial communities from Petit-Saut dam, French Guiana - Lab288 P1 (version 2) (version 2) | ecosystem: Host-associated > Arthropoda: Insects >... | reverse complement strand
TTTTGGGGGATAGAAAAAAAATGGGATAAATTACTAACCCGGGTAAGGATGGTAGATCACATAAAAAAACCCCAGTTTTAACCATTCACATTCCCTCCCCCCCCCCCCCCCCCCACTATTGAGGAAGTCAGTGTTTACTGTATAGGCTACCAAGCAGGTAATCTCAAGACCAGGATGCAATGACAAGAAGATTTAACAGACACCAAAGCCTTGTTGTATGCCCAAGTCATGTTCCTGAAGAAGTGGGTGTAAATCAAATATGATATTCCCATAAGGAAACAAGTAATAATTGGAAGTAAATCAGCTAAAGAGCATTAAAACCAAAGTGAGAGGGTGTAAATAGAAAGTACTGTAAATCGGTAAGGGGTCTTGAAGCAAAAGGCGTAAAACAAACAGGTATAAAACAAAGCCTTGGTGTACTGAAGAATTTTTTTCATAATATATTTACAGTATTCTTGGTACCATTTTCTTTTGTTTTCCTATTAAGATCATGTGTTTTAATTAAGTAATGTGTAGCTGCATTAAGGATGCAACTTTGTTTGTGCCACTTTTGATGTATCTCCTGCTTTTTAGTGGCTGAATCAGAAGTGGACAGTTTGTCAGCAGCATCCATACATATTTAGCCGTTGTGAGGTATGTAGGTATGACTGTATTCTGAATTTCAGTGATGGTATTTCCCTTGTTGCAGGTTTATCCTCAGTATCTTTTATGAGACAGATGTCAATGCTAGTGCCTTGCAGTGGCTGTCTCCTGAACAAACTGCTGGCCTCAAGCATCCGTATCTCTTCAGTCAGTGTCAGGTGAATAGCTATGTCCTGCCAATAACATGTGGTTATATCACCCATTAACCATCCTGTTACTTGTGCTGAGAAGACAATGACAAGGTTCTAACAAGATAATGAATGTCCAGTATGGTGTCATTGTGCAGATCCTCTGCCACTCCTCTTTACACAGACAGGGTCACTAGAAAAGACATCAGTTTAACATGCATATAGTTTTTTTTTTATATACAGAATGCAGAAGAATGATTTTGATGGTAACTGGTACAGTTTACTGGAGAAAATTATTTGTAAATTGAAAGCACGGACATATTTTGGTAGAGAGTACAAAAAATTGTACCATTCATATTGTCTGTACAGTAAAATGTTTTCACTCTTAATTCGTGTAGTAGGGGTATAAGATGATGAGTGAAGCCACGTAGAGATGCACGTTATTGATGTGTTATGCTAATGAAATTACATGACTTAGTGAACTTTTATGCAACTTAAAGAATGTCTGTTTGTGTTTTAGATCTATTAATTTTATTTTTACCATGGATTAAATTGCATTGCACTGTTAATATTTGTAGACATAATGTCTGAAGATGCCGTGATTATACAGAAACATAGTTTGTGTGTGTGTTACAGACTAAAAGATCCACTGAATAATATTATTGTATGTGACAGGAATGTTTAGTACTCTTAATTTGTGTAATACAACTTGATGCAAAAATATATAACTTATGAAGCCTACCTTCCTGTTGCATAGGATTCTAGTCCTGGAATACCCACTGAGACTACACATAAAAATTTTTCAGATCCTACAAGGTATATTCTTATTGTGTTCTTGAGCACACTGAAGCCAACATACAAATCCCACTGCACAGGAAGCCTGTAGCTGCCAGAAATTTCTGTTTGTTTTCCCCTTTAGTTCAACCTACTTTATTTTGTAGTATTTTCGTAGCACTGACCACTTCCTCCTAAGCAAACCATCTATCTTATACAGATATTGCTTAACACATGACAGATATATCTTGAAGTATTAGCAAGTTATTTTCAAATGTTGTCACCATTCTTGCAGAGAATGTGGCTTTTCCCAATTTATTATGTCTTGTAGTTGCAATGTAGTTGGGTTTCTTCAAATCTGGAGATTTGGGAGGCCACAGTCTTGGAATTACCAGCTGTTTGCTGAATATATCTTCTGGTGTAGTAAGAAAAGTTGTTGTGTTTGCTATGGCAGTCTCCCACATGAACTAACTGTATATTCACTCTTCTTTTTTCTGTAAGGATTGGTGTCACAATTAACCAGCCATAATGGTCACAATTTATTGTTCCTTCAAAAACCATGGGCTCTGATTTCGCATGCACTTATTGCACTCCACACTCCAACTTTAAGGCCATACACAGAAACTTAATGAACTGCATGGGCACTTTTGAAACTGGATGTGTTATATGGTTATGTATGTTCATACTTTCCATATAACTTGCCTCGTATGACACAAAACAAATATTTCCTATTTTATTTGTGTCCTGCACTGAACATGTAGCACAAAAATTTTTGGATATTCGGAATATTGCATTTTTTGTAGCTCTGTTAATGCAGAATATTTCCTACAAAACTTATGGTGACATTTTGTCTATGAGATATTCTTTCCAGAAGTACTGTGAATGAGCAGTCATTGTGCACCACAATACATTTCACAAGTACATAAAACCACCTGCATATAACTCAGGGCACCTAACCAGACTCAGATTGTAGTTGTGATAATACAATGTTTGCATCAGCTGGCACATGTTCACACGCTGAGATTATGTTTTCAAAAACCCAGGGATATCTTAAGTCTACCTACTTCTGTTTCTAACAGTTTCCATGTAACCCATCCTTTCTTGTACCAATACTTTCAGTTGATGAGGAACATCTTAATATTACAGTTTTAATTAGTATGCATCCTTTGAACTTCTGAAGTTCTGGAAAGACAAGCTTGACAGATTAAGCACCATATTTACCCGAATGCAAGATGACTCTAATCTAACACAGTCCTCCCCCCCAAAAAAACCCATTTGCCAAGGGAAAGTGTATTTATCCAAATCTAAGATGACCCCCTAAAAATAAAACTTACGCTAAAAAAAATGTTTTACTATTAATTTCATACACTTAATACACAAAGAACGCCAGATTCTACCTACCTTTACCAATCAGTGTCACTGTCTCCATCTTCACAGTAAGTACCTTCGTCTTCCTCACACTGACTCATAACTTCCCCATCATCTTTACCTTCACTCCACAACCTATCGTAATCAGTCCCATCCAATGCAGTGGATATTTTACACCCTTCTCAATTACTTCTGGTGAGATGCACTTTCAAGCTATTATGCTCCACATTGACTGAATACTATGTTTGTATTTCTTGGATTATAAACTTACTTGAGCCCATGAAGATTCAAAATTTTCTCCACAGTTGATGTTAGTGGTGTTGAGAATTTAAATATGTGTGTTATGGATTTTTTTGTCATGTCTGAGGTCTGATCAGTCTGAGTTCATGGCTCTTTTTATGGTTTTTAATATGTGGATTGGTCCAGTTTTTATTTTTAAGTCTTGGACTGAATTTTTAATTTTTCAATAACCATTTTCCTTTTACTACCCTTGGACTAGATTTCTTTGTAGAAGCATAACGTAATAAGTTACAGTTTCTATGGTGCCCAGTGATTGAGAATAGCTGAATCTAAGAGGTCAACCAGGTTATGTGCTTCTTTGCCTGAAAATGGAAACAGCTGGCTTTTGAAATGTCATCTCTTTAAAAAAACTAAATGATGGACAAGTCATAGAAAAGATGATGATGTCATTAATTCCAGTCATGCTGTGTTCTGTCTTTTGGATTTCTTGACCCTTGAACATGAGACCAATAGGCTGTTCCATTGCTGTAAAGTATCAAAAAAGCAGAGATCTCACATGACAGTTTGGCAATGCAGGCCTTGGTTTGGTCCGGTTTCTAGTAGTCTGGTTTGGCATGGTCCATTTCAGTGTTTCATATGTGAATTTGAGACAACCTCATATATTTAAGTGTCAAATTTAAGGGAAAAACCACATCATGCATTCAAGTAAATATGGTACTACAACAGGAACATTGCTGCTGCTGCTGATGATGATGACGATGACGACAATGGTGATGATGACAATGGCGATGACACTAACAACAACAAAAACAACAGCACATTATAGGGACCCATTTTTGTCAGAAGCTTTTGTCCATTACTCTTTGAACTGCATTTATTTTCATTTTCTTCTGTCATTGCACACTAAGCCCTATAACACTAATGTGGCCTCTTGTGAATGAAACAGCAGGTTGACAGATTAAGTATTGCTGTTGCCAGTCTATGTACTGTAGTTACCGATACTGTTAACAATTGAAGTATCCATTTTACTGCCCATTATTACTGTCAGCTTGTGGTGGTATTATGTTTGGTTTCTGTGGAAGTGAATGGCAAATAATAAGCTGCTCAGATGGGTGGTTTTGGTGGCTCTGGTTACATGCACAGGTTCTGTGTTAAATTTGTTGAATATAACTTCAAAGAGCTTTGCATAATTGCTGTGTTTGTAATTAATTTACATTGTTTCAAAATGGTGTGTTCATCACATGGCACATTGCACATGCCTACCTCCATTAGTTCTTTAGTTTTTTACTATCTAACTGAAAACAAAAGGAAAGTATGGCTCTGCTGCTTTGTTGTTTTAAATTTTAAAAAATCATGCCTTAATAAATGCATATTTTCCTGGTCTGTTATCTTACACATTGTTAGGTCTCTTAATTATATTTTGTTCCCTTATCACAAATCCATATCTGCACATGTTGTTACTGAGTGTAAGAAATTTAAAAAATCACAAGGTAACCGCCATTGGTACCACAGGCATATCAAGTCCAATGAGAATGGGTCAGTTTATTGAGATTTTTAATTGGGTGAACACACACACAGCATCTCAGAAGCCTGATTTCATCTGTAAGGTAGATAAGTAATCTAAAAACACACTAAGAGAATACTTGTAAACTCCTTAATTATGGTGAAAAATAATAGAATGCTAATATGTGGACACTGATATAAGCACTGTTTGTGTGATAATTATTCATATTAAGATGTGTGTGTGGGTTTTAATTTGACAGTAAGACTGGGGCAATGCAGTTTTTATAATCTTGATGCGTAATATGGTAATGACAATGACAATCCGAAACTTTAATTTTGGAAAGTGTAAACATTGAAATTGAAAGCCAACAGTCATGTACAGTTGGAACATGGACATGGACAGAAGGAAAAATGACCTGGCTGGATGTGTGTCAGTCTCCCTCAATAGAAATTTTTATGTAGCACTCTTTGAAAAGCAGATGTCTACAAACCAGTGAGTTACTGAAAGAGTGTTTCTGCAGCCATCTTTTATATAGTTTTACTATGCCATTTACTGTATCTACAGAATATGAATACTGTTAACGCTGAAACAGCTGTGTAGTCACACTGAAATTGATGAATGTAATTGAAGTAGGTGTATCTTTTATAATTGTATTTACATTATTTCTAGGCAATCCATTGTCGTTCCATGTTTCCCTGTCAAGACACGCCTTCTGTGAAGGTCACTTATACTGCTGAGGTATGTATAGTATAGCTCTTGGAAATTATGCTGCAGCTGCAAACTGCGAGAATTTGTATGTTCAGAAAGCATTGTCTGTAACTGTAGTTTGTTTATGGCCAGTACTCAGAATATATACTTACTTTCATAATTTTCTTTCCTCAGACTTATTAATTTCTGGCAAAACAACAGGTTGTACAGTTCTGTAAGTCTAGACTAATGTTAAACTATGCTCTTGAAATAAATCTGTTTTTTGGGGCACCCAAAAGCACTCTTATTAATATTTAATTTTTGTCCAACAAGTGTATTATGTTTTGCATTTTCAGCCATCTAGACTCCAGTTCTCACAGGAGGTAGTAATTTCCTATTGTGTAGTCATGAACATGTTACGGGTCATGCCATAGCTGAGATGGTTAATTGCTGGCTTCTCATTGAAGAGGTGTGGGTTTGAACCACAAGGCATTCTGTGTGGGATTTGTGATGGACAAAGTAGTACTGGGATAGGTTTCTCTCCAAGTGCTTCTTTTTTCCTCCACGTCATTCTACAAAGGCTCAAAGGCTCTGTACTTGCATACTTTCTGTTTCACTTTTACTTCTCTTTGGTTTGTCAGTTGCCCATATCACTTCTAGTTTTTTTTAGCATTGTCTTTTCCAAGTGTTTTTGCTTATTTGTACTTATATTTTACATTGATAGATGGACTAGAATGAATATTGTGCAAAACATTCAAGTGATTATAGCTGTTAGTCACACAACCCTAATGTTGTGGTTATTTATCTGGACCAGTACTAAACAGCAACAATGCCCTCATGCAGCTCTGAATGCTTGTGACTCACACCAGGACCTGCTATTCAGACTGGCCATGCCCTCAAGTTCACCTTCATTTTTTTGTAGGTGGAAGAGCTTTAGAGTATGCAAAGTACCATTTGAAGTTAAAAAAAATGTAGCCTGAACTATGCTAAAATAATTTTAATCATTCCAAATTTTAAGCCAATGCTGGGTTGAAATGCAGCTTCAAGTTAAAAGTGGATCATATTTACAAATAACTAGTTTAAAAAAATAAAAATTTTATACTTTAAGCTGGGAGAGTTCTCTACTTTCAATTAACCAATATCAAATTAAGCCTTACCTTACTAACGTAGAGAATATAGTGAGTTCCTAGTAATGCCAGCAGTTTTAACGTGTACTACTTTGTGACCTACGTTTGGCAACATTGACAGCCCTCTCTTTTTATTGTCTGCACAATGTCTCAACACTGAATCAATCATGAAAGGCGTCCTGTGTCATATTTGTGTGTAAACACTTAGCCAGGTTTTTTGAAAAGCATGCGCAAAATTTAAATACCCCGCAGAATAATTCGGCGAGCTGGGATTTACAGATGGGATTTAACTCGGTGTTTAAAGGGTTAACATGGTTTTTCTGTAGTTCCATATTTCATGCTGTATGTATTGTATGTTTCCCTTGAATCCAATTAGTGTGTCATAATTTTGAACTTGTGGCTGTAGCATTTTGCCTGCTTCACTGCTGTACCTGTTTATGTATTGCTGATACAAATCTTATATTACAAAGGTAATTGCAGTAGAGATGTACTTCTCTACTGCATAGAATATGAAATTATTCTCTTTCTGTGTCACTATGTATTTATAATGTCAGATGTTTCAAATAAGAGTTCCAGATCTGAAGGAGATATTTATTCCATGTCATGCACAGTTTTTGTATGGCAGTTTCTCGAAAAGTCATCATGTTTGAGCTTTGTGTTAAGGAGTACCTTTATTGAGTTCTGCCATAGCGCATGGAGTCACCAACTTCTCGCTGTGAATGCCCAGGTTCCACACCAGGGCAGTCTCGGTGCGATTTATGATATCATATCTGCTTGTATTGTCAGTTCTTTGGTTTTACCCTGCTGGCGGATGATTTATCATCTGGTACGGTGAGCCCAACTGCTGATGGGTGCTGTACCATCTGGTATAGTGAGTCTTTTGGGCCACAGTACCAAGTCTCTCTTCTGTATCCCACTCACCAGTACGAACCAGAAGTGATCACCCACCATCTTTTCATTGCGTAACTAATACCAAATGTTATGAAAATTTAGTTGGTAGTTTCAAAAATTAGTCATTGGTTGGATATGATATCTCCATTATGCATACACTTTGTGCAAAGGACACATGACTTTGCATGATGGATTCCTAAATATTTGGTTATACAACAATGTTACAAACCAGAATAGATATTTACATCATTACTAGTATGTGTGCCTGTCATTGCATTTAGTGTGGATTTTGTTACCATACATAATGAGGGCAACTGATTCTTTGTATTGTGTTTACTTGTTGTATGATAGTGTAGAACCATTATGGAGACAAAGCAAAAGGGAAGTGAATGATGAGCAGGACTTTTGTTCCTGATAAGTACGTCTCATGTATGAACTGTATTGAATTGTGTGGTTGTGGGAAAGAATCTAGTCTTTCCATTAAACATCTTTTTCTGTGAATTTAAGCATTAGGATATGTTACTGTTCTGATTGTTGGTGAACACAGTATGTAATTTGGTTTGATTTGCAAGTATTTAGTCTTTTAAGTCCAGATTAATGTTGTCTGATAATATTTATAGAATGTTGAGAAGTATATGAGATTTTAAACTCCCATTTCATCAATCATATGTGATGGCATTTTTTAAGGGAACTGTCTTTGTGTACAGATAACAGCTCCGCCTGAACTTACAGTACTGATGAGTGCAAGGAGAATAGGTGTGCCATCTGTAACATCAACTGGACTGAAGTTACATAAGTTTGATCAACCAGTCGCAATCCCTGTTTATTTGGTTGCCATTGCTGTGGGTTGTCTTGAGTCACGGAAATTGGGACCACGATCTCATGTCTGGTCAGAAGCACAAGTGGTTGATAAGGCAGTTTATGAATTTGCTGAGGTATGATTGTTTATATAGGGTAATTGTAATGTATGAGGTCTTGTTAAAGTAGAGTGAGACAGAAATTGTGTATGCAGTATTCCTTCTGCAGTTGACTAAACATTTTTTAGGTTGGTAGTTCATGGTTCTAGGAAGTGCATGCATGTTCAAATCAGGTAAGTAGCATTCCTCTTACACCCTTTTGGGTAAGATATTTTTTATCATCCTCACCAGAAAATGTGTGATAGAAATTTAGAGTAGCAGATTAACACAAAAAAAAATGCAATTGAAATGTATGGAAGTTTTGAACAGTGTCTTTTGAAGGTGTGTTCGAGTCACATAAAAGATTTTTTGACAACTGAGGAGACATGTATAATTATTTGAAATATAATCAACCATGAACCACAAACACCTATAAAAACATGGATAAAGTCAGAAATTTGGTTTGTAGTGATCACTGCTTAACAATTAGATTGATGTTTGAGGTGCTAAATATAAAGGTGGAATAAGAAGTAGAAGAGATGCCACAATATGTGGATATCAGAAGTGCGTTAAAAATTTGGTCAGGGAACATGAAGGGGAGAGACCTCTTGAAGACCTAGGCATAGATGGAAGGATAAAGTTAGGATGCATCTCAAAGAAATTTGGGTGGGGAATTGTGGACTGGATTTATTTAATTCATTGTAATGTTTGTATGCCCCATTTAAAGAACAGAATTTCTTGAGTGGCTAAGCTCCTGGTGACTTGTTAAGAAATACTGTGTTACATTGTTTTCAGACTGAAGAAATGTTGTTAGCTGGTGAGAGCATTTGTGGTGAATATGTGTGGGGAATTTATGACTTGCTTGTTCTGCCACCCTCTTTTCCCTATGGAGGAATGGAGAATCCATGTCTTACCTTTGTTACACCTACTGTGTTGGTAAGTGTGTTAGATTTCAGTAACTTATTGGTAATATGTATTTAATGTCTTTCAGTATTACAGACGGAACTTCATGCTGTTAACATATTCAATACCTGCTTCTTGCTCAGCCCAGCATCTTTTTAAAAACTGGTGTAGATTTGCATCATCAGCTGACTGGCAGATTATTGAAACACTTAACTCCTAAAATTATATGCAGAACCCTGAAATTTGATACCTGTCATTGTAGTATATATGTAATTTATGCATTTCAGTAGCAGTGAAATACAACAAAAAAAATAGTGCCTAAATTACACAAAGAAATACAATATTGAATTACAGTTTTTTGTTCTTCAGTTGGGTGGCTTTGGTGGGAGCTTTGTGAATGGTAAACAGGCACATGTAGCTGATGTACATTGTGGTGAACAGCAAAGTGCAGATGACTTATATAGGAAAGTGTGTTGTGTGAGCATCTAAAGCAAATTGTACTGTATTTGTGTCACAATAAAGCCAATTATTTGTTTGTTTTGCTGTTTACTCAGTTAACTGATGATCATATTGTCTCTTTCTGTGATCATTTGTAATGCTTCCCTTCATTATGTTACTCCTGTCATGGAAACTGGTTTTGGTTGAGGATTATGGCTTGTATGTCAGTCTTCAGGAATGTATGTGCCACATAGACAGCAGGAGGGGTGTAATGCTATATGTAATTACAGTATACCTCATTACTAAAGACATAGGTGTTACAGTCAGGTATGGATAAAAGAATATCACCTGTTTTCATAAATTGTGAGGCTGGGTCTGTTGTATTACTGTACTTAGTGTGCGCACATGTGTGCATACATGTATGTATGTACATACGTATGTGTATATATATTTACAGGAACTTCGCCACTGTATGAATTTTATATTACATTGATACAGGTAATGATTTTTTTATTTCTTTTGCCTTAAATTTGTATGTGGTGTATATCTAAATATATGACCTCATACCAGACTACCAAATAGTGATATCCTGTGAAATAACAGTGAAAACATTTTTCTTCTTTAAAGTTTTCTCTTTTATTATTACCGTTTAGCTACTCAGATAATTTTATGTTTTTCATGATGGCTGATATGTTGACTGTAGATAAACTACTTTACTTTTTCATGAACCATCATCTACTGACCCTGTTCAAGATAAATTCATCTTCAAGCCTCCAAAACTGGCATGGCACAAGAAGTAGCTACCTTCAGTGCTGTTGGCTAGTGTGGGAGCTGCAGAAGAAAGAATATTCCTTTTTCGTTCATTCATTACATTGGCATGTGTAGAATGCGATGATTCCTTGCTGTTCTCAGGAAATTCTTCCAATCCTGTCTGTTATATACTCTTTTCTTCCACCCTTTTCCACCAACTAGTCTTCCCTCCCTCACTTCATCTTGCCATCTATTTCTTGGTCTGCCTCTCAGCCTTGTTGCTGCCAAATTCGTATATAATATTTTTTGGGAATGTTGTTTTCTTCCGTTCTCTCGTCATGCCCATACCAGTGTAATCTATTTAACCTTATTGTCTCTGTTATAGTGGGTTTTTTAACCATCACATACATTTCTTTATTGGTTAAAATTCTCCAATTTTCTTTTTCATTGTCATATACCGGGCTACAAATTCTTCTATACACTTTCTTTCAAAAATGTGTGTGTGCTTTCTTTCTGTGTTTGTTAGTATCCAGGTTTCTGAGGCGTATGTTAGTTTTGTCTATTATTGTGATCTTTAGTCTTAATTTTGGTTTTTTAGGTATATTTTTATTTCAAAAAAATTTTTGAAGCCTAAAGTGTGTTCTGTTAGCATTTTTTATTCTTTCTTGTAAATCTATTTCTTCATTGAGTATAACTCCTAAATATTTAAAATCTTTGACTCTTTCAAATGTATACATACTTTTTTTAGCCTTTGTTATTTGTCTTATTTTATTTTGTTTTGAACTGTTTTTCCATTCCACTATCATATATTTTGTTTTTCCTTGGTTTATTTGTAGTCCTGACTTTCTGGCAATGTTTTCTATTTCTACAAAAAGTTGTCTTATTTCTACTTCATTTTTTCCAGATAATACAAAGTCATATGCATATGCTAATACATTCAATTGTTGTTTACCAATCTTTATACCATTAGGAACCATTTTTATACTTCGTATCACTTTTTGTAATGCCAAGTTGAATAATATTGGTGATAGTCACCCTGTTTCAGTCCTGTTTTATTTTCAAAAAAGGATGACAGTGTTCCTTCCAGCACTTCTTGTCTTTTGTGCACATACTTTACACATATTTATTAAGTTCTTAGGAATTTTAAATTCTTCCATACATTTTCATAGCATGTCTCTATGTATAGAGTCATGTGCCTTTTGAAAATCAATGAATAAATATTGTACACTATGATTATATTCCCAAATTTTCTTGTTTTTTATTTTCAGTACAAATATGTTGTCAACTACAGAATCTTTCTACTGGTTATTAATATGTTAGTGGCTGCTGTTATAGTTTGTATTATTTTTGTGATACTGTTTGTAACAGAGTGTATAATGTCATGAATTTGAATGCCTTGTACTGGAAACTGGTATTGTTTTCACAGGCAGGAGATAGGTCTTTAGCTGATGTAGTTGCACATGAAATCAGCCACAGCTGGACTGGAAATTTGGTTACTAATCGGAACTTTGAACATTTCTGGTTAAATGAAGGATTCACGCGATTTGTGGAGGGTAAGATTTTGGCAAAATTGCATGGAGAACAGGCTCGACACTTGTCAGCAATTGGTGGATTGAAGGAACTTAGAGCTGCAGTAAGTACTGTTGTTCCACATTTAATTTTGTGGCTTATTTATTTAGGCAACCTCTTGTGCATTTTGGATATGTTCAGTTCATATTCCAAATGGTGTTGGCTGTCCTTACCGAACTCTGTTCTGGAAAGTTTGTGGACAGGAATGGCAAGTTGGTGGCATAAAGTGTGGCTTTTAATGATGTTTGAGAAATAATGTCTATTGTTTTCTCTGGTTTAATTTGTGAAGTGGTACAGTTGCACACACTGATATTTTTCTCAATATAACATTTCTGTTTAGGTAGTCTTGGGACCAACAGTTCAGATCTTACATAAATTTCCAACATTCCAAATACCATTGTCTTGAAAGTCCACCTTAATTAATTCCATTTGGAGATTGCTGTCAAAAGTAACTCATGCTGAAGTATTGTTTGTCATGGAAGTGTCAGACATCCCAGCACTTGAATGCATGAACTACAGCTCATTAACTGTTCCCTTCCACTAGTTTAGCTTATTCATTGATCCTTCTCCTCCATCCTGAACTTGTACATTCATCATATTGTGACAACATTGAATCAGTGTGAGAGTTCTCTAATCCAGTAAAGCAGCTGTCTGCAGTGTCATGACAAATAGCCTGATTGTTTTCCATATTATTTTGTTATGAGGGAGGAGTAACAGAAAGCCAGCAAACATCACATTGAAACATGAAAGATAAATGGTTGTATGCGGTTGTATGAACATCACTTACTGCGTAAATGTGTGCATGGATTTTCATGAAACATGTTGAATTTTTAGTAAACAGTGACCTGTGTATAGCAAATGCATTGATGTAGACGTGGCACTCTGAGACATGCACATTTACTTTGGAAGGCACCTGGTTCAGATCTCAGCCAGATCATAGGCTATTCTAAGCAATGCATTTTGTGGCTTTCCTCAGTCCCTCCAGGCAAGTGCCAGCTGGATACCTAAACTAGGTAATAAGCACTTCTGAATCATTTTCAATTCGTCACCAGTCATTCTACCACTTGCTGCTGTTGAGTTGCCAGTAGAATCTTAATGTAGACTACCAAATGAAAGTATCTTCATTTATATCATTTTTCCATGCTGTGCCTGAAGCACCATCATCATATATATATTATTGTGGTAACTTTTTGTTCACAACTTGTGATCTAATGAATGTCAAATGGATCTTTTAGAGACAGACATTTTTAGAAAGCTTATGATTTGGCATTGTTGGCTCTTTCATTTATTTTTATTGATACCTTCACACAAAAATTGTTTTTTACAAAATAGGACAATGTTAGAAGTAGACAGTGTTTCGTCCACCTGAGGCCATGGGAAATTTGGTACATGAAATATATCAGCTTCCCTTGGCCTCCAGTGGTTGTAGCACATGATCATAAAAGGCTTGCACATGCACTGCATACAGGTAGTAATCATGACTGCCCATCAGCAGAGGTTACAGGCTATTATAAAAATATCTGTTTACCCAGGATTAAATAATGTCTCTCAGGTACTACCATTCTCTTCAAACTGTGCAGAAGACAGCTTCTGATAAAAGCCTTATTTGCTATGACAGTCAATAAAACACAAGGACAAACGTTGAATTGT
>Ga0131853_10016290_pt1 | contig 13567 bp, 12 predicted proteins | sample TergutLab28metaG_FD_92764 | JGI IMG/M metagenome (GOLD analysis project Ga0131853, IMG submission 92764) | Labiotermes labralis P1 segment gut microbial communities from Petit-Saut dam, French Guiana - Lab288 P1 (version 2) (version 2) | ecosystem: Host-associated > Arthropoda: Insects >... | reverse complement strand
CGGCAGAGACAAAAGATTTACCTCTTATACAGGGGTAAATAGGCCAGGGTGTGAGGCCGACCATTCACTTTCATCTAGGGCCGAAGTTCAGAATTTGTGAAGCTGTAAACCTACCTCTCCTTAGTACCTGCATGGCATATATGGGAAAATTATTTTTTCAAGTTTTACATCATCTTTGTTTCACGTAAAGACACAAAATTATACTTATATTTGTGGGTTTTGCTCGGACGACCGGAAAGTGCGTGAGTGCTTGCGTGCCGGCACTTGGTTCTAAGGCACGGTTACCATATAGCCATCACAAGAACGGTGAACGGTTCCCGTGTACCTTACATTAAAAAAAGAGGGCATGTTCTCAACAAAGTAAAAAAGAGAAATATGAGCATTCACAATTTTATTACGTCACACTCCTCCACATTTCTCTGTCACGAGTTATTTAAACTACTGTAGTGGCGCACTGTGGCCACCCTACCACCGACTCCAATAAATTAAAAGGTATCGCTGCCACCAATAGAAAACACCATGTAGGGTTTCAGGTGGAATCTAATTCACTACATTATCAATATATAAACTAAGAAGGTTAATATCTAAATACTAAGGTAAAATGTACAATAAAGCACTCAGTTAATGTGTGACAATTGTAAATAGTAACATAACATACGGATTGACATTTTCATAGGAAGAAAGAAAGCTTGATCACCACCCGTTGATGAAAAACTCTCTTCCATTACTATGGCTATCACATTTGGGATACAATTTTAAAAAGAGCAAATATAAATAAAAATATCACCGAGCAATTTTACACACTTTGTGTATGGTTCGAGAGGAAGTTAACCACGCTTACCTTACTTACACACTTACTCACTTACCTACTCACTCACTCACTCACTCACTCACCCACCCACTCACTCACTCACTCACACACCCACACACCCACCCACCCACACACTCACTCACTCACCCACCCACTCACTCACTCACTCACCCACCCACCCACACACCCACTCACTCACTCACCCACCCACTCACACACTCACTCACTCACTTACTTACTTACTTACTTACTTACTTACTTATGCTGATCATGTCCGTGGTGCATGACAGATAAGGCTGATCTAGTCCATGGTAAAGGAAAGATAATGCTGATCAAGTCCATGTTACAGGACCAATAGCGATGATGAAGTCCATGGTACAGGATTGATAATGCTGATCAAGTCCATGGTATATGACCGATAAGGCTGACCAAGTCCATAATACAGGACCGATAACTCTGATCAAGCCCATGCTACACGGCCAATAACGCTGAAAATTCTGTGGTACATGACCGACAATGTTGATCGAGTCCATCGTACAGGAATGATAAGACATATGAAGTCTATGGTACAAGACCGATAACGTTGATCAAGTCCATTGTACATGGCCAATAACGCTGATGAAGCCCATGCTACACGAACATTTATGTTGATCATGTCCATGCTACAAGACAGATAACACTGATCATGTTCATGGAACATGACCGATAGCGCTGATCAAGTCCATGGTACAGGACCGATATCGCTGATCCAGACCACAGTACAGGACCAATTACGCTGATCAAGCCCATGGTACAGGACCGATGAAGTTGATCAAGTCCATTGTAGGTCTCTTAGTTCAAAAATTGCTAAAATCCTACCGTAAGTATTTGCAATATTGAAGATTTATGTATGCAGTGATATAACATTTCCATATGGATTGATGTATAGGTACCAGTGTTTTGGAAGAGCTAGCTGCTTCCATTTTTATCTACTTGGACTAAGTGGATCGAGGCATGAAAGCTCCTCCAAAATGCTGGTATGTATATGTGAGTTTGCATGGTGTCATATCTCCGAGAGGTGATGGAAATATTGATCACTACTCCAGTGTCAGATTTTCTGCAGCTGTAATATTTAATTTCAGATCATGTGACTGTTCATGGGATGTTATGGTACAAGGAGGACCATCAGTTTCATAGTGGTTAATTTGTATGCTTAGTTTTTGGAGTTTCAGGATTTCTTTGTGGCCCAGAAGCCAGGTTGGGGGGTTGATACTTCCACTGCATTTTTCTCTATTAAACCTTTGGAGCTGCAATGCAGGCATTGCATCATACAGTGTGATGTTAAAAAGTACAGCATCTGTTAATCCAGAAATCTTTTTAATCTGGTTTTCGAGACTAGTTCCCAAGACAGAAGTTCAGCCGACCATAAATTTTGTATGTGTATTGATTCCATTACTTTATCCTGGTTTATCTGTATGTTATGTCACCAACATAAACTTTCTCTCCAAGCAGGATCCTGTAAGTTTTCATAAGTTGGTATTGTCTCACATCCTGGCGGTTTTGCCAGCACCTGACAGGTCACAACTACACTTTGGTGCAATCTGTAGTGGTAATATGATTTATATTTTGTGTTACATGCAGCATGTGTTAGTCTCTGTTTAACCTATTGTAATGACTTTAAAGTGTCCAAAGTAGCACAGACAATGTACTGCTGGCAAGAGGATACACATGACTATGATAGCCTCACAGAAATTTTTAATAGTTAGGAGACAGCAAAGTGGTGGAGACTGAAGAGTGCTTATGGCTTCATGCAATGTTGGATCAACCATCTATGAAATAATTAATCAGAAGGTGTAGTTACAATTATTTATGATTTTGAATCAGCCAATGAAGGAGATCCAAATGGAATACTTCTCTCATTAGTCCTGCAGCCCAATTATAGGAGCAGTAACAAAAAATGATATGTAAGAACTTAGGCCAGAGTAGGCGCCATCAGATAATCTAGAATATCTCATAATCTGGCATTTTTCCAGTGTCATGCATGCCAGATTAATGGAATGGCCATTTTTGTACAGCCATATTGGGGTTTTCCTGATCCCAGTGACTTAAGAAATTATTGTTCTGTCAAACAAAGTGGGAAGGAATGTTGTTTATTTAGTACGTCCTGACTGTGTTCTTCTCCTCCTACTCTGAATAAGGTTTTGCAGCATGGCATAGTGTATCACCTGGTGTGCCTAGTTATGCGAGACTGCTTGTTGTTACCACCATTGTGGTCCAATATCAACATGATATAGAAGCATGCTTATAGAATTCTGATCTTCTTCTCTCTGCCTCTTTCATTCTCACATGTGACTGGTATACCCAAATATTAATGATCAGACCCAACACCTAAAACAGAAAACTTATGGAGAGCAAAACTGGAGATTCATAGCTGTAAGAGATTTTCTGGGGGTTACTTTGTCGTTGCGCTGGGACACTTGAAGGTATTCTGGGAGAATGAGTGCGATATTTAGTCCTCAACCCCACTAAAAATCCCTGATTCACTCTTGTTGCAGCATTCACAACCTAGCAGATGCATTTGTTCTTTGCTGCTATGTATGGTTGTTCAAGTGGTTGCGGTGAAATTGGTAGACGATATCTTAACAGGAAAATTTTGTCTAGAATGACACACAAAGAAGCAGAGTATAAATGCCAGTTCCAATTATGATGTATATATCAGTATCTTAGTTTTCCTAAAGGCGCCCATACATGTTCAAGTAATTGCACAACAGGAGTTATTGTACAACAGGGAGGGGGTTGTAAGAGTGTGAATCTACACTTAGGGCCAGGTCTAGGCACTAACGAAGCAAGTATGTGCCTGGGGCTGCCTGCTTCCAGTAGAGGAATTTTAGCTCCTGCATTTTTTTTCACAAGAATCCTTGAGAGTATTTTATTCCACTAACCATAAGTGTTTTACTTTTTCTAAGTCTGAGCTGCCCAAAAAGGACTGGTAACAAGCATGAGTAAAAATGGAAACAAAGGGGCACAGCGAAAGATTTGTTTGTCTGGGGTGGCAGAAAACAGAGCAGTGCTGTCCACACCGTTATGCAACAGCTTTATGCAAAGCATATATTGCTAGTGGTTGTGGAAGTATGTCTGCAGTATTCATGATTTCAGACTTATGTGGCTGTGTAAATGAGATCTGCCCTGTTTTGGGATTTTACATGGTGTACAATCCCAAAAAAGCACAGGTCTCATGTCTGAAGCAGTGTGTGTACCAATCGTCATTGCTCGTCTTTTGGAGAATAATGAAACTGGACAATGGAAATGGAAGAAGAAAACATGGCTGAAGGATTGATTGAAGAAGAGGTCAGATTTTAGCCATGACAACCTCCCAAGAGAACAGGAAATGTTTTTGCCACTAGGCTGCACAGTTTATTTATGAATGCATCTTTCTGCTTTTGGTGAGTCATTCGAAATGATTACTCCTTTTTTTCATAAAGAGTATATGATTATGGTAGACTGTTTTCCAACATTTCAAATGAGATCATACACTGTCAAGATATTTGTACAACTTGCGTTGCGCAAATTGTTTCATAGACTGTGGGCTGTGTAATACAAACACCAACTATATGCTATGTGTGAAATAACAGCGCTTTATTCATGCATATGGATGATGTGATCATTCTTTGATAGACTGCCTATAGCCCTTCCTTGTACCTTTCACTTGACGCAGCGCGAAGTGTGTACTAACAAACTCCACCTCACATCACTCCAGATTCCAAGATGTGGGACAAACAATCAACTTATCTTATCTGTAATGTATACCAGCACTTTATACTTGCTTCAAAAGTGTTCAAGTGGGAGAAGCTCCAATCTGAGTGCGCAAAATGATCACAGATAATCAGTAATCAAGGAGTCTGTGGCATTTCAGACTAAGCAGTTAACTAATTCATGAACAGACTACTAAATTGTATTTAATTAAATATGAATATGCTTTTTTGTGTGTGTATGTAAGATTACACACAAAAAATCCAACCCTGTGATTTAAAACCTTGTGTTTTGCAGATTCCACTAGAGATTTAATTTCAGTGCCAAAAGGATAAGGCAAAATTAGGTGTGAGCATGTAGCTCCAAATTCATTGAGTCACTTACTTGATATACAATTTATACAGTACAGAAACATAATTACATGTACAAAATGATTGACTTGGAAAAGGCCCTGAATCAATAATTATAAGTTATCAAAACTTGGCAAGCATGTACTTTATTAGGTATTGTCCAAGCTGCTGAAAGTTATGTTTCCCTGCTTGGAGGCGTGCAAGCATGGCACTGTGCACTTCCAAATTTTGCAGCCAGTATGGCAGGAGGAATTGCAGCAGTTTGTTAGTAATGTTCTTTTCAGGTTATCAGTAGTATGAGGGTTTTTTTAAACACCATACTCTATAGCGAAGCTCACAGGATAAAGTTTGGGCAAAGTCAAGTCAAGTCTGGAGATCAGGTGGGCCATTGTCCTTGCAAAATAATTCTGTCTCTGAATAAACTCTTGATATTCTGCAAGACCTGATTGCTGGTAGGGACAAGAAAATCTTCTCTTCTCCAAAACTTACAGACTGGCGATGGGACATGAAGTCAGCCACTCTAGTGCTGAGCTTTAATAACAATCTTATACTGACAGTACTGGTGCCTATGTATCTACCATGGTGACAAACATGATCCAGCACTGGCCTGAACAGCACATAACATTTGCTCCTTACTGGTTTAAAAACTGTAAGAAGTGTTTCTTATTTTGTCCACTATACATTATTTCTCCTCTTCCTCCTCCTCCTTCTTCTTCCATTGACACTACAGCCCACTGTAGGTTTTGGCCTGTCGAACAATATCCTTCCATTTTTTTTCCACCCATCACGTACTTTCTCCATTTTCTCACTCCCAGCACTTGAAGATCTCTTTCTACTCCCTCTTTCCATCCTTTCCTGGGTCTTACCCTTTGCCTTATCCCTTCCAGTTCTTGAGTGAAGATCTTTTTTGGGCATCCTATCCTCCTCCATTCTCTCCAGGTGATCTAACCAACTTATCCTTTGGCCTTTTATCCATTTTACTATATTTTCTCCTTTGCTCATCTCTTCTAATTCTCGATTCATACTACTTTTCTATTCCCCGTTTTCATATTTAGGACCATATATTCTTCCAAATATTTTCCTTTCAAAATTAGCAGAGCTTGTTCTTCTTTCTTCGTCAGTGTCCTTGCTTCTGCTCCATACAATACTACCGGTCTTATTACAGTCTTATACAATTTTAGTAGCTCTGGATAAAATTCGACTCCTGAAGAGACTTACAGTGGCAAAATAAGTTCTACTGCCGGCCAAAATATATCTTTGTATTTCTTTTTCTACGCTATTATCATTAATGATCAGCGTGCCCAAGTACATGAAATTGGCTACTCCTTCATAAGTTACAACATTTATGGTTGCCCCTTTCACTGATCTTCAGGATGGGGACGCTGAAAATCTCATATATTTGGTCTTTTCGGGGTTTATTTCCAGGCCTACTCTACCTGCTTCTCTGTTTATCTCAACACACAGTGCTTCAAGAGCTGGAAGGCTCCTTGCAATTACCAAGATATCATCGGCATATCCACAGATTTGTGTCAGTCTGTTCAAAATCATGTTGCTTTGTTCCAGGTTTTTCAGTGCTTTGTGAAGGACAAGGTTGAACAGTGTTGCAGGCAAGCGATCTCCCTGCCTAACCCCTCTACCTATGACAAAAGGGTTACTTATTTTCCCATCCACTATTACTTTGGCTTGGGCTCCTTCAAGTGTCATTTTCACGAGCCGTTCTATCTTTTTCGGTATCCCAAAACTCGCTAGTGATTCCAGAAGCTTTTTTTGGTTTATGCTGTCAAAAGCTTTTTTAAAATCAATGAAGAGGAGGTGAAGGTCAATATCATGTGCATAACATTTTTCAAGTATTTGCCTTACTACAAATATTTGGTCTGTTGTTCTTCTTTGTGGTCTGAAGCCGCATTGGTACTCTCCCAGAATCTCTTCTGAGTATTCTTTCAACCGTTCCAGTATGATACTTGTTAGTATCTTATATGTGACATTTAGTAATGTTATTCCTCGATAATTTTCACACTTCATTTTGTCGCCTTTCTTAAATAAGGGGACGATCAATCCTACTTTCCAATCATCTGGCATCTTCTCATCTCTCCATTACTTACATATCAATGCACAGAGCCTCTTTTTTTAATTCTTGGCTTGTGTTTTTAATAAGCTCTGCTATAATGTCGTCCTCTCTGGGTGCCTTATTTATTTTGAGGATACAAATAGCTTTCTCCATCTCTTCCTGGGACGGTTCCTTTACAAGTGGTTCAGCTGCCAGAAACACATTTTCATCACTCTCCTCTTCATTGTATTCTTTTTCAGATTGAGTTTTGAATTATCTAACCCAGTGCTCTAATATTTTGTCATTCCCTGTATTAGTTTTCCACTATTGTCTTTACAAGTGTTCAGACGGGGTTGAAATCCTTTCCCAGACTGATTCACAGTTTGATAGTATTTCCTTGTGTCCGTTCTTTCCCAATCCACTTCTATATTTTCTATTTGTCTCTTTAACATCTCTCTTTTCCTTTCTGGTATATTTTATTTGCTCTCCTCCTATGTTCTCGATAAGTTTCCTTACTACTTTTTTTCATCCTCTGTAACATGATTTTCCTCGTTATTCTTTTCTTCTATGGCTGTTCTACATTCTTTGTCAAACCATTCTTCATTTCTTTTTCCTTTCTTCTCACCAAGTGATTCTTTTTCTGCCTCTACTATAACATTTTTAATTTTATTCCATTCAATCTGCACATCTTGTATCCCATCTGTGTCCTCCAATTTCTCATTTATTTTTTGCTGGTACATATTAAGATCTTCTTCGTTTTTCAGTTTGCCTATATTCCATCTCTCTTTCTTCTCTGGTTTTTAAGTGCATTAGATAGTCTTTCCCTTAACATTACTTTTACCAAAAAAAGGTCAGAGTCACAACTTGGCCTGCAACATGACTTAAAATCTGTTATACTTGATGTGTGTCTCTTATTTATAACTACATGGTCAATTTGGTTGACCATGTTAGTTCCAGGGCACATCCATGTTCCTTTATGTATCCATTTATGTTCAAATTAGGTATTTTAATGATCATATTATGTCTTGCTGCAACCTGTCCCAGTCGTTTTCCATTTTCACTTGTCACTTCATGTAAAGTGTATTTTCCTGCTACTGTTGCTATGAAATTTTCTCTGCCGATTTTTGCATTAAAATCCCCTAATAATATAAGGATGTCATATTTGCGGGCCTTTTCACATTCTTGACTTAACACATTGCCATCGGCTCACGCAGAAATGCGTGATTGCTCACCCATGCGTTGTTGACGGGCCCCGCATTTCTGCGTTTTCTTACACGACGTCCAACACGCGCGTTTTCGAGCTGGTCTAACACACGGATCGCTTCAAGGTTATCATCAGCTACATGCAGGATGTTTGGATCTCAAGTTACAAGCAGACAGACCGCTCTTGAACCCTATTTTGGAATGATAAGCCTGCAAAATATTATGGGATTGAACATTAAAAGCGTTTAAAACATCCGGTCACCAGGGGGTATTCAATTAAATGACCAGCCCGATGGCAATGTGTTAACTGATCATAAAATTCATCTTTTATTGTGTCAGGGCCATATTCAGTCGGTGCATACGTTGATATGAGAGTTATATTCCTGAATTTTCCTCATAATCTCAATTTGCACAGCCTGTCACTAAGAGGCTCGAAAGAAAGAAAACTTTTTCTCATTTTTGCATGAATAATAAAACCTGTCCCATAACGACCTGTCCTCTCTTTGGGTCCACCGTAGAAAAGAGAAAAATCTTTCTTACCAATTCTTCCTTGTCCTTGCCATCGAATTTCCTGCACAGCAACTATATCCACTCTCGCTTTGCCGATCTCTTCCATTATTTCTTTCATTCTTCCAGGTTTTAGCATGGTTTGTATGTTCCATGTAGCTAGGGTCATTTCTGTATATCTAGTTCCTTTCCGTCCACCATCGTTTAATCTATCCAGCTCTTCCCTTTGCTTGGCTTTCATAACAATAAGTTTTTTACTGTGTGGGGTTATTAGCCCCATGCCAAACCCCCAACCTGGAGGCCTAGGGTATCCTTTTTTGTCTGGATCATCACCTTTGACCTGTCTGGCATTGGAGGCCCTACCATCAGCATAGATATCAGGATCATGTGACCGCACAAGCCCCATCACTACATCAAAGTAGGTATACCTTCAGGGGATATACATTAATTTGCATTATGGAAAAATTTACTGTACAAAAAAATGGCCTATAATTGACCCAATTAAATACATACTGACCCATTTACCTGTCAGCTTCTTGTCCAATATAACCAGCTTGCTTCATCTACAGCAAGAAGAGATCTGCAAACAGTTCATAAGAGTGCTATGCAGCAACAGTAGCACTGGCAAACACAACAAATCCTGGTGCAGCAGTGGGATTTGTCTGTGTTTACCAGTGCTGCTGTTACATCAACTACAGCAGGATATCTGCAAACAGTTCGTAACAGTGCAACGCAGCAATATACTCAGCCACAGCAGCAAACCAAAATTGACATTATCATTTCCCACCTCGTGATAAATGCTGGAACTGTATATACATAATATGTATATACCAGCGGTTCTCAGTTCCCCCCCCCCCCTCCCCCGGCAAGATGCTTGCACAATTACGTCCATATATGCAATACACTTTCATGGGAATACTGAAATTTTAATGCAATAAAAATAAACATGAATAAAACATTCTTCTTATTAAAAATTGTCATACGTACTGGTTACAGATGTATTAGTAATGTGAACAGTACATGTACTAACAGAAAATATCATCAATGGGAGACAAGGGACTGGCAAAATTCACATAGTTTTACAATACAAGGGCGAATGGTAGACAGACTGATGAACCTGTCACTGTCATCACATAGCATCAACTGATTCTATGACTTGATGGTTCCTAGTGTTGAAAATGTTGCCACACACAGGTGTAAAGTGGAGAAGGGAAGGTAAAATATTCAAAGCCTTACAGTTTCAGGGTACTCATTTTTCAGAGAAATCCAAAAGGAATCAATAGATATGTCTTGAAATTTTGATTTAAGAGTTGTATCTGAAGAAATTTAAATGAATTCTTTTTTTTGCAAGTGTTAGATCTGATGCTGTATTTATATAACGTTCAGCAGAAGTTCAAAATGGTATTTTTGTAATTAGCTAATGAATCACATGGATGGTTAAATTTCTCGCAACACACCTAGCAATTGCTTGCGACAGATAGTTTGAGAAGTGCTGGTGTATACCATAAGAAAAACAAAATGCCACTTTTATACAGAAGTCACCTTGACATATTGTTTTATATTACGCTGTGCATTTGTGAAAGTGTTCTGAAATGTAGGTATATCTTAATTTTATTCCTCTTCCTGTTATTGAGTTTTACTTTTATAGCTTAATTTCTCTGTTTAATTTTCTTGTCCCCCTCCACCCTTCTTTGTGAGAAAAACTTTTGGGGCAGTTATGTAACACATGTCGTATGAATTAATACAAACCCCACATATATTTCCAGTGCCTTCAAGTGAACTTGCACGTCTCATATTTTGTGTTCACTGTTATTTTCCATTTGTTTCAATGTTGCATTGATTTCCGTTATTTAAAAAAATTCTTAGAAGTAATAAATTCAGAAGTTCAGAGTTTCAAGTGCTTGCAGTATCCTGTGATGTGACTGAATGCTGACCAATGCAGCAAGTTTTGTTCTTATATAATCAGCCATTACAAGGTCTTTACTGTATTGGGTAGGGTTGTCCTGTGTTTACTAATGACTGGTTAGATTTGGCTTTCTGATTACTGTTAGTGAATGGGGTGGGGGACAGGTTCTCTGCAGTCTCTGAACATCACAATATCATAATATGGTGTAAACATAAAAACGGAAACAAGATTAGCTTGCAGTAGGCTAAGCAGAAAGGGAGTTGACTTGTACACTCAGTTCAGACTCATTAGTCTGTGCTGCTGGGATATTAATGTAAGGAAGGAAAGCTGTGGATACCACAGTAGTCAGCTTCACTTGGAGCTGCATGAGGTGAGTCTGCAAGACTCTGACTGCTGTCTCTGCTTCTTGCAACTGACACTGTGAATGAAGCAGCTGCTGGTTCATTGTATTAAGGAACCGGTCCGCTGCAGTAATAGCCTGGTGTGCAAAGTCATTTATATTTTTATGAAGAGACATGTTGCGTTCGCCTGCAAAATAGTTAAAAAGAGGAAATGGTAGTCAAGAGATGTTAGAATCTTAAATCTTTAAAATGTGTGCCTTGGGAAACACCTTTCTTAAACTCCAGTTTACAGATATTTCTATCTTGTGAGAAATAAATTCCCAAGACCAGATATAGGCATCATGACTATAAACAAAAGAAATGATCTTGCTCAATACTGTTGGTAAATGTTTAACTGTTTTTGTGGCCTCACTGCACACCCAGAGAACACTGTCTGTCTCAAGGATCACAGTCAGAGATATACATGTACACAGGTCTTCATGTAAAGTAAGTTATTTTTGTCCAGTTTCAACCAAAAAAGTGTATGTGTCAAATTTTAATATTGACCCCAAATGTTAAACCATTCCCCACAGGTGGAGAGAGAGAGACAGACAGACATGAAGGAGCCAAGAGTCATTTCTTGCAATTTTGTAAACACACCCAAAACTGTATTACTTTTGTTAACTGAGGTCAAGATGTTTTTAATCATGTCACATAAAAATACTACCAGTCTCGCTGGCCATGCAATCTAAGGCATTCGTCTGCAGATGCTTGCCTGCTGAGATTGAGGGTTTGAATCCCGCTAGAGGCATGGATGTTTTTCTGTTTTGAATGTTGTGTGTTGGCAGGTAGAGGTCTCTGCAACGAGCTGATCACTCATCCAGAGGAGTCCTGCTGACTGTGATGCGTCATTGTGTGTGATTTGGAAACCTCAAGAATGAGGAGGCCATGGCCAATGTTGGGCCACAGTGGCACAAGCAAAAAAAATATATATATATATATATAAACTGTATCAAACATACTGTGAAACTGTGGGGGAATGGATGCAGTTAATTACATAAATAATATAGTGTATGTAAGGTGGATTCCAGGAACCCCCATGACATTAGCCAGTCTGTAGGATGAAGAAATCGGGAAGCCCTAAATACAGAGAAGCAGTGCCGAACACCACACTTTTGACATTCAACATAAAACTTAATTTCCAACAATTTATTAGCAGTTTTCATACTTACGAAGTTTTTTGTGCAATAATGTATTGTACGTTGCATCATCAGATTTCTTAGTCTTGGCAAGAATTTTGTTTCTTCTGTCCCCTGATGTTAAAGATACCAGAGACGATACACTGGCAGCACTGCTCACACTACCAGCATCTATGAACATACATACATGTGTGTGTTGTATGAGGGCACATATATGTTCTACAAACTCGTATGTCCACTTTGCATGATTTCAGGCTTATGCCACAAAGTAGATGAGAGCTGCACCTTCTGGGCTATTATGCAGTGAGTAGTGGTAATACCTTACTGACATTTTGGACAACCTAGTGGTCCAATTTTCAAGGGTCAGCCCAGAAGAGCGCAGTTCTTACATGTCTACTTGTCCATGACAAGCAGACAATTAAGACTGAGTGAAAAGTCCTTGAATTTGTTCGTTAATATTAACTCCATTACTTTTTACCTGTTCATAGACATCAAACACTAGACATAATTAATCTTGTATGTTACGTGATGATAAATAGATGGGTGCAGAGCAATTACTGTGATGTTCCCACCTACATTTTCTGTACTGATGTTTATATTGTTAGTGTGACTTTTGGATTGAGAAGATTACAGCAGTAAGTGCTTATTACACAAACTGCTAGATTTTTTCAATAGTTGCCCACACAGACTAGGCTGCATTCTTTGCAAGATTGAAAAAACAGACCTGTACTTTCATGTGGTGTGTGAAGGTTTCCTGCAGGTTATGCAGTTTTGGAAATTTATACAATGCATCCTTCAGGATGAAATGGTTGCAGTAATGGGTTCAACTTCAATACAGTAAAGGTATATATTAGTTGTGGAAATTACAGTGCCTTTACTACAAATTAAATGTGTCTGTAATTGTGCTTTTCTTAGCAACTTACAGTCAGATGGACATTTCTTGCAATTATTTCAAAATTTCTCAGGAATGAAATATTAATTATTTTAAAAATTAAGAATAAAGATCAGCTGGCCATGATAGAAGAGCAGACCAGTAATATTGGCAGACTGATCTTAGCAGAATGGTGTGGAGAACAGTATGTTTGTTATTTTATGCACAATGATGAAACAAGACAGGGGAAAACAATAATGACAATAATAATGATAATTTGTCTCTAACATAAAATTGACTGTGGACACATTCATTCACTTCCAGATTACCTGTAGAAATAAACAGTACCTTATTCAGAAATTTTCTATACACTGGTACTGCTTGAGCATTGTAACGGAAATTAGTTTAGTGGAATAAATTGTTTCTTCATCTGTGACAATTATTGACAATGTGAAGCAAACTTTTGCACAGTTTGGTTACATTGAAATGTTGTGTTTGATTTTACATTTGCAGGAATGCCCCCCCCCCCCCCCAAAAAAAAAAAATTTAATTTTTTATTTTCTTTTTTCTTTTTTTTGTTAATATTTTTTTTACCCAGCACATTGCATCCTTTTTTTTTACTTT
>Ga0131853_10016289_pt1 | contig 13568 bp, 2 predicted proteins | sample TergutLab28metaG_FD_92764 | JGI IMG/M metagenome (GOLD analysis project Ga0131853, IMG submission 92764) | Labiotermes labralis P1 segment gut microbial communities from Petit-Saut dam, French Guiana - Lab288 P1 (version 2) (version 2) | ecosystem: Host-associated > Arthropoda: Insects >... | reverse complement strand
TGTGAGTGCGGTAATGAACCTTCGGGTTCCGTGAAATGCGGGGAATTTCTTGACTAGCTGCAAACCAGTTAGCTTCTCAAGAAGGACTCTGCACCATGGAGTAAGTAAGTAAGTAAGTAAGGTCTAGGTGGTTTGACGACCAAGTAAAGAAAGCCAGTCACGATTAATCACGGTCATCTTCATATCTGCATTTAGATTAACTTGACGTATTAATCGCCGATAATAAAGACGAAATAGTTGTTAGTTCATAATTTGGAATCACGGTGACTGATTAATTGAAGTAAATGTATATCACCAAATTGTTGAGAAAGTCCGTTTACACGTAGCGCTTTCAAAACCACGCCTTTAGTTACATTCATTTTTAGTGCTCAAAATTTCAGTTATTTCGCTTTGTTCTGTTATTGGTATAACTGCGGCAATTTTAAATTGGAATAGGTCACACAAACATCAGTACTTTAAATGCCAACTTTCCTGGCTACTTAATTATAAATATTACTTATAATCTAAATCGAAATTGGAATTCACACAGCTTGCTAACTTTTTTTTTTTTTTTAATTTTCGACAAGACTTCTTCGATCAAGCCACAGTTTGCTCTTTAGTGAAAAATCTCTCCTCACAAGCATTTACGTAATTAGCGAGTCCACCATCTAGTTAAACGAGCGAAGGTGCATGAAACTTCTGACTCCAAGTTTACGATAGTTAATTGATCAGGGCCTAGTGCTAAAAAAAAGGTGCTTTCAAACTGGATTTAGCAGATATTGATACCTTGTAATCAAATCCAAGGAATAACAGATCTCAGCGTTCCTATACGTACAGAGTTGGCGTAGTGAAGTGCGAAGACATCCATAGACTACCCCATTTGTTACGTTGTATGACAACTCTGTCCAATAAAAAAAAAAGTATTTCAGTAGATACCAACACGCTAAACTGAGCTGTTTTAATCTGATTATTATATCTTCCTGATGGTCTGCGTCGACTAAAAATTGCAAAACACAATTATTAAAGAGCTGGGTATTATTACTAATCCAATAAAGTAACCTCCACAGTCCCCGTCAAGATGCCAACGCCATCCCCTGCGGACGACTACATTATTTCTCCATTTACGTGCTTCGTTGAATGTTAAAGAACTTTCATCCATCCTAACTGGCTGTCCGCAAATCCTTCTTTCCTTGTCCCGTTTCTCCTTTGTCTTTTTTTTCCTTTTCTTGTTTCTCTCTTTCTCTTCTCCGCGTCTTCTTTCCATAATTTTTATTTCTACATACCCCCAATCCATTCTCATTCTTGACTATCTTTTTCTTTCTCAGAACTTATCATTGACAACGGCGGTCCAATCAAGATGCTTTGCTATTCGTTACTGTTACAAACCTGACTTGTAATTCAATACAAGCTGTACAGCGGATGAAGTGTACAAATAGCATTTTTTACGCCCCCTTATTTCACACTTTTTGCTTTACAGCAACTTGCCAATATACAACACTTCTTAATTTACACCCCTTTATTTTCTAACTAACGCCCCCTGGCTGGCTACGACCTATTACGCTAACCCCTAACTATTCCATTATTCCTAATGGGAACTGCGTTTTTTATTTACACCCACGTTTTCATGAACACAACTATGGCGTGAAACAAGATTTTGGTGTAGTTAAAGGTACTAAAAAACAAAAAAGGAGGAGGCAGATGGAGAAATTGAACTGCGAGTGTATTCGGAAGATTGTGAACAGAAATTAGTAACGTTCTGCAAGTAGAACAGCAACTGAGGATGAGGCTGACACAAAGGGGTTGGGGTGCAATAATTGTGTATTTGAAGAGGGAGAAGAGAAGTTGTGAGGTGAGATACAACTCCGCGTGCAGTAAATATCCCTAGCCCTCAATGCACTGAACTCTAGGAGGCCCACTTGGTACCTCCAGTGTGTTCCTGATGCTTATTCACGTCTATGATGCAGAAGCCGCGCTTATTTTCAGTCTAACCAACGTCACGACTCTGCCTTCTTTAAATTCACTATCGTCATTTTTTCCACAGAAAATATGTGCGGTGTTTTCGAAGTACATTTCTTTATTGGTAGACAATGAAGTGTCGTCTTAATCAAGTGAAGGAAATTCATGTCCAGGAGAATCTTGTCATGAACGAATGGGGTGATGAAATACAAACTGCTTCGCGAAAAATTCTTCCAGCCATGGTGTTAGAGAGAACAGTCTTTCACAGGCTAACCCACACCGAATATATGATGGGCACTGCCGAGTTCATCCAGCATGCAACGCCACACATCTTGTTTGTAGTCCCGAGCATTCTGATAGTTGTAAATTGGATTTAAATTTAAATACAAACGTTTACAAGAAGCCTGCTGCCCAAAATCTTTTAATTAGACTTATGTGAGTTATCTGTACGGCATGGCTTGCCGACGGACCGCGGATAAAGGGAACTACAAATATCCTTAAGAGAAAGGAAGAGCAGAGATTTGGTGGTTCTCCTTCGGGCTCAGGATAAAATTCTTTTATCGCAGGACAACCTAATATATGACAAAATGTTGTCTGTACCGTAAGAAGGGTACCCTGATGTCCTGAAAATGTTCCGGGGGATTCCGATGGTTTCATCGTGAGTCCAAAAGCAACACTCTGTTTATATTACGGATTCACAATCTGTTTGTGCCTGTCATATATTATTTCACGCCCCTACATACTGAAGATCGTAGTATATTTTAGACGAATTTATTGAAATTAACCGTCTTTACACAACATACAAATAACAGTTGCAAATCTACAACTGGTTAATTAAGCGACAAGTTTCGGCCTTGTTCGGCCATCATCAGGCTTACAAAGAGATGGTATTAATTAAGGTACATTCGTTCGCTATACCAATGGGATCCCATGGTTTATATTGGTCTTATGTCAATTTTAGTAAGACATTGTTGGTTAAAGAAAATATCGGCGTTACAATTTAGTACCTTAATTTTCAACTTCTTGTAGTGGTAGATGGAGCGTGCCTGACTGGCTTTAAACCTGAATTTGGTAAGACTTAAGACCAACGTAAACCATGGGATCCCATTGGTATAGCGAAGGAATGTACCTTAATTAACACCATCTCTTTGTAAGCCTGATGATGGCCGAACAAGGCCGAAACATATCGCTTAATTAACCAGTTGTAGATTTACAACTGTTATTTGTATGTTGTGTAAAGACGGTTCATTTCAATATATTTGTTACATATACACAACGGGATGGAAACAATCAAATTCAAAAATATTTTAGACGTCTCTCTTCTACCTAGAGATTTTATTATATAACTCAAGAAATTATAAGATTTTGGTCTAAGATTGTAAAGAGTGGCTATAAAATTCAAGGACTTCTATTACTTCAGCTTTGCGAGTCGAGTGTTTATCCTTCAAGGAATTAAGCAACTTCACACATTTTATAAGAAATTTGTTGGGCCTCAGAACCTGGATTTACGACATGGGGAGGAGAAACGCCTCTGAAACTGATAAGTTTCGAAATAAGATCCTTCATCCAGTAGCCGATCACTTTACAGAAACGCTTATCCCAAAGTACTATGTCAGGAATAAGAGACGCCAGCACAGTGGTGCGTGTTTTGTTGTCTTCAGAGGCATCCAGACAAAGCTTTCGAACATCCGTACAAAACAACAACACCAAAAAGTATTTTAGCCATTACGAATGAATTAATTAGTTAATTATAAATTACTGGTTTTTGCAGGCGAACACCATTCCCATGGAATGTTATGCACAATAAAGTTTCAACTAGTACTATTATTTTAATAAAAAATTGTTCTAAATTAATATTAAAAATTCAGTTCCTGCCTGAGAAGGCGTATATTGCGCCGTGAAAGCTTCGCTCTTCTCAGATATTACGCAGCCTAGATTGGTAGTAAGGTACCGACGTTTCGGGACACCATATCGGTCCCATATTCAAGGGTCAGGCAGTATATGAATTGGCTAATATTCTTGGACTGCTTGACCTTTGAAGACGGGACCGATAATTTTGTCCAGAAACGTCGGTACGTTACTACCAATCTACGCTTCATAACATGCCAGAAGAAAGAAGATTTCATTTACCCCGAGGCGGAAACCTGAAATCGAACATATGGCCTTCTCACTATAAGTATCGATCTGTTTAAACCTGTTTAGGAAAATAATCGATGTTTATTGTGCTCACCATACAAAGCATTTAAATACAATCACTGCCCAAAAGTCTGTTAACTCTAGTGGTACATACAGTAATCTCTAAAACTTAAAATGATGAAACATAATAAATAAAACGTGCCCCTTGATGTACCGTCGAAGGTTATTAGGTAAGATACTTTACATTTCTGGTATTTAAATTTCTAGAAAATATTTAACAGTTACAAGTTGTGATTACAACTTAGTGATACACATCTCTGCAGCAAGGTGTAATTACATTTATCTATAAGGATACAGCCCATCTAAATGGCTAATATTTGCAAAGACTCATTAGCGTGTCCGTACGAGCATTTTACAAGACTTACCTTGAGCAGAATTTAATCAGTTGCGCACCTCAAACTGCTATTTGATTTCTTTAAGATTGATTTTAGTACTTCTGCCAGTCTTCGCCTAGATTGCATAAGCGTTCGTTCGTTCGTTCGTTCTTTCGTTCCGGCTGTTCCACATCTACCACGGCCCTTCTGTATGCCTCTCTCGTTTACTCCTCCTTGACTTCGTCGCCTATACGTATAACGTTTGGTGAAGAATCTGTCCAGGTATGAAGCACTGTGTTATATTTCGTAGGTAATCGTTTTCTATGACCTATCACTCAAACATTAAATCTCAGGAAAGTCAACTGTCAGATGTTTTCGACGGACTACTCTGTACATCTGCAGTTACTTTCTATATCTGAAAGCTGCCTTTCCCATCTACGTTTCGCAAACACCATTTCTTAGGGTTGGGGCACCCTCTCCTAATTATACTAAGCTGTTCGCAGGGTGAAGTTTGAACTATTTATACTTCTCTCGTCTGAGAGCCTTTCCTATTCCCTTCGTTTTTTAAGGTAGAGGTAAACTGATCCCGTTACAGACCCGGTGTGGCTCAGAAGGTGGGTAGAGCTATAGCTCTAATCTTCCATGACAACGGCACTAGAAGGGGGTGAGTGGTCAACAGCACGTTCCGCCCGCACTTTACCCCCGGGAAAGACTCGGTGCCAATTTTACAGGAGGCTGGGTGGGCCCCAGGGCCGGTCTGGACGGGCGTAAAGTCTCGTCCCCACCGGGATTCGATCCTGGACCGTCCAGCCCGTAGTCAGTCGCTATATCGACTGAGCTACCCGGGCCACTCCTTCGTTTATTGCCATACCTAACTATTCACATACTTCGCAAATCCAAACAAATACAACTTTTGTCCCCTAATTTATGTCCGGCACAGCAAGAGGTATTTCACTTCTTTCTAGCGTCCAGACCGACTCTGGGACCAAACAACCTCCTACTCGGTGGGTATCAGGGACACTTTCCCCGATATCAACATGGCCCGTACCTAAAGCTCGCCACTTACCTCTATATAGTACCTAGGTTAAGTGTGCATGGACCTGTGCATCCTCTAACCAGTATTACTCTATGGCGAGGAAAGTTTACAGCGCTGATGTATGTACGCCGTTCTTGGGCTGCATTAGGAAGGAACGTGTATCGACATTCGACCAGGTTACGCATAAAACTGAGGTATCTTAGCGGCTTTCCTCCCTTTCTCCACGCAAGTTAGTGCCTTCCATAACCGTACGTACTCTGCGTTTATTTTCATTCCTCCATTACATTAAGTACTATACAACTTCTGCAGTCTAAGCAGTATATTTAAATAACCGAAGAATTTAACCATGGCAGCAGTCTCGCATTTTAGTGCCAATAGTCGTCCCGGTGGCCCCATTATCTCGGGTCTAATCTCATGCAAATCAAGTTCTTGCTTCGGTTTTTATAACGGAAGCCTTGTAAGGGCAGGCGCCCAGCATCAGCTTATCTGATATTCTAATCTGGCGGCTGCAATAAGCTCGCACCTTTTTCAGGTGGGTGCACAGAAAATATGGCTCTTGTGAGCAACTTTGGTGAAAACAGGAGTTGCTGCAGCTTGATTGTTCCTCCTTACCTTCCATCCCGCATTCGATTCAGTCTAACCCTCTTTCCTTCCACTTCTTTCTTTCTTCCTTTTAACCTTTTCAGTTTTCTATTTCTTGTTTCTTTTTCCCCTCCTTCTCCTCCTCCTCCTCCTCCTTATCTTCTACCTCCTCCCTCTCCTTCTTCTCTAATTTTTCATTCCTTTCTTCAATAATTCTACATTTCTTTAATTTATTTCGCCTTTCTTTGTATTATTCATTCCTCTAATCCTTTCTTGGTATTTTCTTTAACGATTTCTTATACTTCTTAAAGTTTTTCTTTACTAATCCATCTTTATTTCTCTTATACTTACTCTGTTATCTTTTCTTTTGTCTCTTTCGAGAATACAAGCCGACAATTTGAGCAATTCTTCTACACTTTCATAATTAACTCACTGGCAATTAAAGAAGCACTCTTTAAAACTGTTTTTCCTTAAATCAGTTTTACCATAACGAAACCTGAAATTTCATTGCCGACTTCACATATATCATCATTAGACGCTGCCCTACGCCAGTTAAATCCAGTCCATTTATTCAAATTCTATTTTCTGAAGTCCAAAACATTATGACTCTTTCACTCACAGCTAGTTCTGCCATGTGGTCAGTTCCCTCGAAATCTTGGACTCAATGTCGTGTGCTTTCGTATTACATAACCCATCCATCTCATCCTCGTTCTTTATCCAACAAGCACAAGATACGTAGGTGCTCCAGTTTCATGTTCTCCTTATTCGCGTTACTGCATCTTTCTTATTTCAAAATATTTTTTCATCACGTTGTTCTTCAAAACGTTCAGTGTACCACGTTAGAACAGATTCTTAATGTGTGAATATGTTCTTTACTTACAGCCTGAAATCAATATTTACACAAATTTACAAGAAGCGCGACTGGCATTATTGTTACTTTAATATGCCCGTAGTTCAAACAGCCAACAGGAAGACAAAATATTGAATTGAGTTAAGTACTATTTTCAATTACACAAAAAAATGTAATTTTATTTCCTAATGTCAACCTTGTCAGATATCCAATCGATTTACAAGCAATATAATGATTCTGTAGCACATTACATCGAAGATAAGAACCATAGGTTCATTTAGGAATTGAATAGACGAATGCTGACACAGCACTTAGACATTGGAAATTCCTTTTCTCTCTTTAAAGCAATACAATAACATAAAGTGTTGCAATTCCGTAAAACAGGATTAAATTAAGTCACTAAATAAAACAATACGACGCCATAAGACAAGAGTTACAGTATCTTCCTAACGCCCTCCGCTTGTATATTAAGGAGTTCACCAGTATCAGAACAATACAGCACGTTAATACGTAATGGAATGCATGAAAACTTCAATTTACTTCACTTCTTACTAAGGATCTCGGGATAATGTAGTGGCACTAAAAGATTCGAGAACAAATGCACAATTATTTAAAATGTTTGCGCCCCTTCTATTGTGGATTTTCAGAAAATATCTTTATGAGTAGGAAAATAGAACTGAATGGGACTGGGAACTGCACAGGGGAATATTCAATCTGTGGTTTGTAAGAACATGCTAACCCCAATCTTCTAACTTCTTAAGCTTATCTCGTGATTTAGATCCGTGTTCTACGTAAGTAATATTGGAGGAGAATAGATTTCCCCAATCATAATGGGTACTAAGGAAAACGAGAACACCTAGGAGCAGTATTTTCTACATGCCATGAAGCACACATCTAATTAAAAGTTATCACTCTGGAAAGAGTCAACTACAGGTATATCTAAGCCTGATGATAATCCCACAAGCATCAACAGCTACTTAAACAAATGTATTTTATTCTATGCCTTTCCACTCTCTCACTACTATGTGTAACTCACACTTATGAGACGTCGCGTATGCGGCCACATACACAGAGCTTAAATGCAGCTTGTTACTTGTAGAATATGGAGTTTTCATTCGAAATCTCAGTTTGTGTATTTTGCGCATATACAGTGCTGCATTCCTAAGTGTCCCCAACTGATAATCACTGCTTCACCTCTGCCTTATGAAGTCTTTGCTACTTGCATAGTTTTCATTTAGTTTTGATTTAACGAATTTCTAGACAAAATTCATTCTGGTCGAAAAGATGTCACTAATACATGAACACTAATTCTTAGCGGCGTAACTATTGCATTATGTGTGGTGAAAATGCCACTCTTATTCAGTAATACCCAATCACGGCGGCGTAACAGTTACGTCTGACTGTTAGGAAATTCGCTACTCCATTGCCTAAAACCAAACCATGGTGGTATGGAGGACATTTCTCTATTTCATGGTTTTGTAAAATGTGGTACTCATACCACTACCGTTACACCAACCACTGTTGACTGGTACGCGGACTTAATAAAAAAATTGAAATATAAAAAAAACTAAATTTAAAAAATAGGTAAAGCGTAATCCAAGTGTATTTGCTAACACGCGGCACTGTTGGGAACATCATATAACTCATCCCCGCTCTCAGCTGCTCTTTTAAATTTCAACTTTTTAGAATTACACACAACTTGTAAAATTTCACTCAGTGGTACCTCAGCGAAAAGTCTGACATTTCCAGTCCAGCTAATTAAAGCTGGGCTGAATTTTGAGATAATGTGTTTCCATGCCCGATAAATAATGAGCTAGTGATCGTATGTTAATATTCCTAGCAATTTGATTTCTTTGAATTCTACCCCGAGCTCTTCTAATAATCTTGGCCGTTTACAACCAGTGTACTTACTTCTATGTTAATAATTTTTAAACTCTTCACAAATATTCGAACGACCACGAGTAAGAATTTCAGTTGTTGTTCATGTGGTGATACAAACAACGTCACTGATAAGCCATATATATCAAAAGTGCCGGAGGCAAGATGGGGAGGGGCGAAACAGGTCAACCTATCAAACTCCGCCTGGATTGTAATAAATTTTACTCTATGTCAACTGCAGGAAACGGGAAACGAGCTTACAGTATATATCTTGTGCAGCAGACGGGGAAGATGTTACAAGTTGGCATATTTTGTTCTTCTTATAGCAAAAAGGCGACGAGCCTGAAGCGTATATTGTGATAGTCGACAACGGTGGTCGAATAGTTTATGGGTAGAACCTCGATTACAAAATAACAGAATGGCGATATGTTTACTGTGCCATAAGACTGGGTAAGAAGAGGCGATTTAAGCTTTCCTTTCAGACTGCTGATTTCGGAGCTTACATAATATTCTATCACAAGTACAAAATGCCTTATTTTCAATTTCAGTTTGCAAAATTAAACATCTTTTTAAACGTTCAGGTTTATTTACTTCTCTGCAGAACTCTGTAAAACTTAACTTCTACACTTCCTCCTCCCCCCCCCCCTTTGCCAAATAATATTCTTTTGGAAGTTTAAATCTTATATTCTAAGTCCCTTTAAGATGTCGATACAACTGAAAGTGCATCAAGCATTTCAAAATATAGAAAAATATTCATGAATGGCGGATACTTAAGCATTCGAAGGAGACAGCCTTGATCTTCAAGATGGTAAACCAGGATCTAGTTTCGAAAGATCACAGAAAACTGCGAAAACATTTGTCAGGATTGCCGATACCCCGAAAAGCAAACAACTGGTTACCTCAAGAATTAAGCCTAGAGCATCATGGCTTCAGCAACCTGTTCGGTTTTAAAAAGTGAATGTACCGGAAGAAAAGTTTCTTTTTATTTATTTCTATACGTTAAGCGAAAGAAAATTTATTTACTTCACACCATGCACGTTTCCCTGATGCGGAATAAGAAAATTATTGGGTATTAGAGTAATACTTGCCATACACAACCCCAACCCCCCCCCCACCACCAACACACACACGCGCGCGCGCGCGCGAGAGCGCGCACGTACGCACGTATGCACATACACACTGCACGGTACTCCAATTAATTCCTAACCGGAAAGCCAGACTTTGATTCCCCATTGTATACAGACAGCTCACTTGATATATCGTTTTGTTGACTGGTATTTCGAGTACATTCTAAAGCCATAGACCGGCGTTGGAGTACGAATGAAATAAAAGTGACATCAACTTCATTGAGATTGCAGTGGGCCTTTTCCAAAAGAACCCTGTTTGATGTAACAGCTCGTATCTGCGAAACAAAGGAGTGGACGTTGCCTCTCACAAGTGACACTCTTTTATTGGGTGAAGACAAAAAGAAAGACAGGCAGTGGCCTCTAACTTTGTATTATCTGGCCCTCCACGAAAGTATCTCTACTCTAAATTGCTCACAGTAGTGGCCCCCCACAAGGTCTTAACTGGGATTTCATTTCGAAGGTAATGAGATAAAAAAAAGGTAATATTTAAAACAGCCTAAATGTTTAACGCGAGCAAAAAATATACACTTTCCGAGCTAGAGGAAAGATAAACTGTGCCCTAGTTAAAATAGTAGCTATTGCTGAAAAATACGAAGTGAAATTGTCCGAAATCTGTAATGAAATCGATCCCAAAACAGGTATAAAGATCTATCATCCTGAAAGGGCGTTTTCTTATGGTCCAACACAGTATCATAACCCACCATATTCTTTCTATCAAAGCTGCCCCATTACAAAACGCTTCCGAACAAAATTATGGATGCAACGTTATCGTCCTGAAAGTACCAAGCATCCAGTCTACAGCAAGCACTGAGATCTCAATGACCTCACAATGATAGGTGACCATTATAAATCTCGCAGCCCCATGAGCACTTTTTTTAATCCCCTTGGCCCAAATATGCAACTCAGCATGTTGTTATTACGGAGCTGAATTTACGTCCTTCACTCAGAACAATAAACCTCATTTTAGAACCGCATAAAAAAAAATCGGTTAACTTATCCCTTCATAGTACTTCTTTGAGCGCTTTAATGTTGTAGAAAAGGATATTTGAATAATACCTAACGGACAAGTTTTCTGTGCTTATTTTCTTTAATTTGTAGTGAATATCCGATATCACAATTGCTTCCTGTTATAGATGTCTGATATCCTAGTTGTTCCAATCGTTTCCGTCAGTCCATAAAGCCAAATAGGAGAATGCCTGAAACGGGCAAAGACAGCTGCCATAAGAAACCTTACACACTCGCCAAAAATTATATTTTTACATCTCGTTCGACTGTAACTAATGTTCGGAATTCCAACAGCGTCAAAGTTTAACAATTAATGGACTAAACCAAATAATACAAGAAATCCATTTATCTTGAAATAATTAACTCAGCTGCGCTGATATTTCTAACTAAAGCCTTTAAAATTATTCGTCCGCCATCTTGAACTCTAACAATGAATCAAAGAACGTAATCAATTTCCATGCTATTAGCTACTAAAGATTAGGCCATAAACATCCGGGATGAATACCATGTAGTCTGATACCCCACATCATCCTTTCGAAAGAAGAAACTAGCTTCATTTTCCGGGCAGAAGAAACATTCATGGCGTCACAACCCAAAGACAATAAGTTTCATAGTCACCGCTGTGTGAACCTCACATCCTACTTGTTGGTTACTGAACGGAATAATTTTACGACAGGAAATGGGTAAAATAAGTGCCGTAAAAGAGATGAAACGATGCGTTACAGCGGAGAAGGAGGTAATTTCACTGGAATATGAAGGGACGGAACACGAGATTATCCTACCAAGGAGATGAAGTCAGAGTAGCGTGAAAATCAGACGTCTTGTACGAACACTAGACACAGAGAAATGTTCTTACTTTTTGCAATTCAGATGGTCTGTTTGTACTTCAGATTTACTTCATAAAGCAACTCGTAACTCTTGGTCCTTCTGTCCGCGCAATATTCATTTTAATTAAGTGTCTGATAATTTACTTAACTGTGGCAGTAAGACATTTTAAAGATATTTAAAACTCTCCCTTTGAAAAGACCGACGCATCGTTTCTCTCTTCATAGTAGGAAATATTCTCCATAAACATCTTTCCTGTATGTTCAGAAGGAAAGAGTCCCATTCTATTTATTCCGGTGAAAGCGTTTCATACCCATTTTACAGGAGACTGGCTGCAAACTAGAGTCGGTCCGAACGTGACGGCGAAGATAAGAATTCCTCTGCCAGGAATCGAAGGCTGGATTTCCGCTGTAGTCAACGATTTTATTGGCTGAACTATCCTGGCCCATCAACTATGCTCTTCTTTTATGCGCGTTTTAAAAACGCTTCCAAAGTTAAATGACCAGCCAGTTTTGAAGAATACTCGTATTCCCTTGCAGACAGTTGAGCTAATGTTGACAGAAATTGTGTATGAAGTACCTACCAATACATTTTGAACGTTAGTTTGATTGCTGTTTGATATCAAAAGCTGTAACCTCACCCAGTGTTATAAGGTTCTGCTATGCACTAGTAATGAGCGGTCACGTGGTTTTCATTTTAGCGCGTCGTTATGGTTTACGGGTGTACACATGTATGTAGCCGCTCTAATAACATTCCGACGTTAATTTCATGGATGAAAATGTAGAACCCAATCCACCCAGTGCAAGTATTAAAAAACATTTTTTAAGCTTTCAACTTCGTGCACTCTTGAAGGCAATTTCTTCTTTTTATTCCAACCAAATGCACATAACATGTTAAATACATATATTCATCACCTATTACCTCCTACATGTTTCGGTGCTTGCTCAAGAACTATACGTTTTTTGCAATGTTGTAACATAGGTTTGTTACAAAATGTAAAATATACCCTCCGTTTTAAAATTTACAATACTCGTTACAATGTTTAAACAATATGTAGTTCGTTCTTCTCTATCCTAAGAATCTAAAATGTTAGTTAAAATATTTATTGCAGTACATTAACACCTGTTTGTTCCTGTTGTTTATAATGTACGTTGGCCATATATGTTCACTTTATCCAGTTGTGTTTGGGACCGTAGTGGTGTGGAGATATTGAGAGGACCCTGTTCTATAATCAAATATAAATTATTTTATTGTGTTGTTCATCTGTCTTGGTGTGCTGGGTAGTGTATGTGTATTTAACACATTATGTGCATTTAGTTGGAATAAAAAGAATTGATATTAAAAATTGTTCCCTGAATATAGATTTTTGATGAAGGCACTATAATAAAATTGCAGAATTTAACATAGTCGCTATTAGAATGTTTCGGCATATCGAGCCATCATCAGGCCAATTCGCAAACCATATTGAAGGTGTATTCAGTAGATGTGCACATTTGGGATCCCACAATGTGCACATCTACTGAATGTATAATTCAGTATGGTTTGTGAATTGGCCTGATGATGGCTCGATGTGCCGAAATATGTTGCCATTTTATAGATGATAATAAACTAGTTGTTCTATTCCGACTGAATATAATATTATTTTATTTGATATTTGTTTTCGTTTGGAGTTTACTTACAAAATTTTATCCAACATACTGCTCTCAAGGTTAATTCCATATGCGAAGGAAATTATCGGGGATCATCAATGTGGCTTTCGACGCAACAGGTCGACTATTGATCATATATTCTGCATTCGCCAAATACTTGAGAAAAAATGG
>Ga0131853_10016288_pt1 | contig 13568 bp, 7 predicted proteins | sample TergutLab28metaG_FD_92764 | JGI IMG/M metagenome (GOLD analysis project Ga0131853, IMG submission 92764) | Labiotermes labralis P1 segment gut microbial communities from Petit-Saut dam, French Guiana - Lab288 P1 (version 2) (version 2) | ecosystem: Host-associated > Arthropoda: Insects >... | reverse complement strand
TGGGCAGCTTCAGCCATGTCTCCCATTCCTCGTATTTCACACTGCATTGTAACTTTTCATTTAGTGTGGTAAACATTACAAACCATTCGCAAATCGCCAGCAACGTTTCGTCTTGCTACAAAATTTATTCAATATACGCTCTTTGTTACTACATAACTCACAACCAACAGACCATGACCACTTCCGCTACTGTAAACTCTCAGCCCCACAGATCACACCCCTCAACCTACATATATGATCTGTGGCTGACATTCACATTGTACGATCACCGTACGGAGAAGCAACTAGTTGACCTGTGCGGACAAGCGGCTGTTGACACGATGATAGCCGAATTCTCTGACGTGCGTTGCCGAATACATTACACCACCGTACCACGTACCGTACCAGCCACGCTTGCTTACCAGCTTACCCGTCTGAAATTCCATGATGGTGACGTGATTTGTCATCCAAACGTCAAATGGTCATGTCGATTGTCGTGCCATCTGTAGAGTAAATCTGTCAATCCAAAGCAAACACGCTGTTGTTTCTTATGCAATAAACAAAGTAGTATTTGGAACAGAAATATACACTAAAGTAGGAACAGTTTTAGTTTAACTCTAGGTGTGAAAGTGCACTATTATGTTGTGATTTCACTAGAGGCCACACGTTTGTAGTGTTGTGCACTACAACAGGAGGTTTGATGTTTTTGGTGGATTGTTGTAACATCGTCTTGGAGTTTTCTTTAGCACATTTTACTTTTCATCAAAAATTACACGAGCACCCCTATTGTGTACACGTAAGTTATTCAACAAGACAGTGAGTACATACTGTTTCGTTAAGATTTGTATCAGAAGAGGTTAAGTTCTACTAGACTTCGGTACAGAGGAGGTTAAGTTCTGCAGGTTCGTTCTTCAGTTTTAATTGGGCCATGTCTTTGGCGGATGAATTGCTTGCGGATTTGGAAGAGCAGGATCAAGATGATATCAAAGAGCAGTATATGGAGAGTGCAATGGCACTTGATATTAAACCAAATCCAACGGTCGTTCCGATGGAAGAAGACATAAAAATTACTTCAATACGTGAAATTGCAACGCTTCGAGATTCCGAACGATTACGGAATATAATGGATCAAATCGATGATTATAGGGCAAAACCTCGCAAAGCGGAAGACATTGTTGGCCCAGTTGAAGCAGATCCAGAATATCAGTTAATTGTAGAGGCAAACAATGTAGCTGTGGATATTGACAATGAAATAGCTGTGATTCATAGATTTACTCGGGACAAGTACTTGAAACGTTTCCCAGAACTTGAATCACTGGTTGTTGGACCACTGGAGTATGTCATGACAGTTAAAGAATTGGGCAATGATTTGGATAAGGCAAAGAATAATGAAGCCTTACAGCAAATTTTAACACAAGCTACAATTATGGTTGTCTCAGTTACTGCATCAACAACACAAGGTCAGCTACTGACTGACCAGGAGAAAGAAGATATATATGAAGCTTGTGATATGGCTATTGAACTCAACAATTTTAAGCAGAAGATATATGATTATGTGGAAAGCAGAATGGCTTTCATTGCACCTAACCTGTCAATCATTGTAGGAGCATCCACTGCAGCCAAAATTATGGGTGTTGCTGGAGGATTAACCAAACTATCCAAAATACCAGCTTGTAATGTTATGGTGCTTGGAGCACAAAAGAAAACTTTGTCTGGCTTCTCCCAGGTAAGTTGTCCACATGGCTGTTCAGAACTATATATATCTGTATGTCATTACAGTGAGGCCTTCACAAGATCTATATTGACCTAGGCACCACCCCCAGGCTGTACTCTTAGACCAGCCACAAAACCTTACCAATTGACACACTGTTGCCATGTAACATAAGAACTAACATAAACAGTACTGTTGCCTGTGTAATGCTTTCCTGAATCTCCATTCTTGAATTGAACAGCTCTTCTAATTCCAATATAATGGTGTACTCTGCTTTGCTAGTGACTTGTAACAATGAAGAATTTTAACTTGTGTTTTCACACCACAGGTCACAATGTTGCCTCACACCGGCTTCATCTACTACTCTGACATTGTCCAGGACACACCTCCTGATCTACGACGCAAGGCAGCTCGCTTAGTCGCCGCCAAGAGCACATTGGCAGCCCGTGTTGATGCATGCCATGAAAGTTCTGATGGTCATGTGGGACAGATGTTTCGAGAAGAAATTGAGAAGAAGCTAGACAAACTGACTGAACCTCCTCCAGTTAAATTTGTAAAACCCCTGCCAAAACCAATTGATGCAGGAAGGAAGAAGCGTGGAGGAAAGCGGGTTCGAAAGATGAAGGAACGCTATGCTATGACGGAGTTTCGTAAGCAGGCAAACCGGCTGAACTTTGCAGATATAGAAGATGATGCATATCAGGAGGATTTGGGATACACGAGAGGGACTATTGGCAAGACTGGAACAGGTCGAATACGACTGCCGCAGATTGATGAGAAAACAAAGGTATGTATGTTACTTGTTACCTGCTCTTCTTACTTTGAATTTAAAGATATGATTAAATTCAGAATGTGGAAGTAAGTCACACTAATATTGGCATAACTGAACCACATTGCTAGAAATTTAATTGCCTGTCACAGTTAAAGTTCCTAACTGCAAGCATACCTATGGTTCCCAGTTGGCCTGATTACCATTATGGTAACTGTATTGAGCATGGGATTGAGGTGGCTTGTCTAGGGTCAGTGGGGCTCATGAGATCTCAGTAATAAAGTATGCAGTCAATTGTAATGATGATAAATGAATAACAATACGTACAGGATATAGAATGGACAACTTTTCTACACTGTGATTATGTGGCAGTAAGCATTTTGCAGTTTGTTAAGTCACAAGTCAACACATACAAATATGTAACCCTGATTTTGTGACAGTACTGGCTGGCAAAATTATTTACATACATTTATACTTTAATTGTTAAATGTCATGTTGGTGTCTTAGTTACCCTGTAGGAAAGATATAATTCTGCTGCTGAATTCAGCCTTGATGTCTCCATTTTGTAATGTGAGGTGTGGAGTAGTGCAAATTTGCTTCTGCCCTGTTCGAGACTTTAGGTGCACATGAAGTAGTGTCACATGCCAAGTTTTAGCACTTTTTCACAGTGATGATGCTTTTGAGTTTGTTTTAGAATAATGAGCTTTCACTGGTCAGTTGTTAGTGTTAATTATTTAACCACTTGACTGAACAACCAGTTTCAGAATAAATAACTGTCTTCCTAGTGGTTGAGCAAAAGAGAATATGTGAAGGTGCTACTGGATGTCAGTGGCAGCAAGCCATCTGCATGTCTCATATGAACAATGCCCTCACAGTGGAAGAATTGTAACTGTTTAGCTGTCATTTCTTATTTTGAACTCCGACAAGTAACAGAACAAGAGTTTGAAAACAAAGGGTACTCTCCCTCCCTACAAAAAACAGAGGCATGTGGTCTTGGCTTTATCTCAAGGCAACAGGCTAGCCCATGATACATAGACTTGCCATGCTACAGTAGGGGTGACAGCTTGCAAAGCTCACACTCTCTACCTACTCTTGTATTCCCCCTCCATTCCCCCTGTCTGATGCCAGTGCACCCAAAGTGCTTGTCAGTATCAAATATTATCCTTGCCAACACCCGTGAGAACAGAATGGCTCAGCATAATGCAGGAAATATGCTGGTATAGTAAGGGTAATAACTTGACAGAGATGCAGAAGGGGTTGATCCTTGCAACTTTTTTTTGTGGCTTAAACAGTTTAGACAATTTGTGGGGCTTCATTTAAATGTACCAAGTGTGGTGTTAGAGGCGCATCAGATATACAGGAAATTAACTAGGTTCTTAAAACTAAGCAGATGATCAGCTGATACAGAAGAAGTAACATCAGTTGTCTGAGATCAAACATAATAGCTTTTCATAAGAACCAGAAATTCTGTTGAAGTCATATGTGATGCCTGCTTTCTTTTATAAACTCTTTTCTTTGTACAGAGGATTTATATTCCAATGCATATTCATGTGTTCATCATGCCTGACCAAGAGTTCAGCAGCAAGATTTCTAACATTCATAAAATACAATCAGGGGGCTTGCTTCTCTATGTGTGTGTGTGTATGTGTTTTATTTTCCACTTACACTCTAAAAAAAAGTGATGTAATACTACCTCAAACTAGGCCATGTTTTCTTTCAAACATCCTTCCCAGTTCCATATTCAGTGATAATCCCACCACTCACTCTTACAGTTTGAGCTAGTGACAGTTTTGTTAAATAAACCACAAATAAACTTTTTCAGCTCTATTCCAGCCATGTTTCACTTTCCAAGTAACTACAATTACCTGAATGGGCAATGTCCCACAGCCATCATAGAGTCCTTAATTCAACTGGCCCATATCATTGGTCACTTCCTGTCAGCTTGCTTATCACAAGGAACTGGTCAGGCTCACTGACCTGACAGCACCCATGCTGTTACAGAGAGGCTGTTCTTGTCAGTTCTGAATCACAGTGGGAATATGATTGGAACATTATGTGTTCCTGTACAATATATGTGCTAAATACAGATCCTACAAGAAGTGTCAAATTCAGATGAAAGTTTGCTGATGTGTGCTTGTACCAAACACATTGACAGCTTACAAATACAGTATAGTGTAGGCAGTATAGCAACTGGCTGTGGGCTGGATGGTTTGGGGTTTGAATCCTTGTGGGAGTAAGAGAGTTCCTGTTCTCCAAAACTGACCAGACTGGCTCTGGGGCTCACCCAGCCTCCTATTTAATGGGTACTGGGGTTATTTCCTGGCAGTGAAGCAGTCCAGGTGTGAAGCTGACAAAACCTCCACTTAGTTTCAAGATTAAGAATGAGTGGCACTGTACCTCTACTCTCCATATATGACTTTATGGTGCGGACAGGGACAAATTTACCTTTACCTTTTACTAAAGATCCTACCATCATAGCACAAGATATCATTCAATTAAAACTCATATCCTCATAACATTAGGGGTGTTACTATATATGTTATCCATTTACTTGCCCCACAAGTAACAAAATGCACAAGAATTACTACACACATTTTTCTTCCTGAGACCTTAAATTTACACGGATGTTGCATACATATTCTGACACCATTTGTGCTCTGATAGTATGACTTTTAATTAAATTCTGTGCATTGTTTACAGGGTGTTATTGGTTACAGATGAATAAGCAGGGGACTGTTGTTTCCATATTTGCTGGATCTGAACTTGTATATGATTTTTACTCATCAGGCATTTACAGGATGGAATGTATAGTAATAATTGTTGCACTGAAGGTGATCTGAAAAAAAGCATTCAGAATATACTGATTCAATTTCATCAGCAGAACTTTGGTGTACTATGAACAGCATGTTTGTTACATATGTCACATGTCTGTGGGCTAGAGAAGACCACTTGGAGCACCGTGTTTGAATGTGGTGATTAAAACATAACATTAAATGCAGTGCACTGGACCCATATTTCCAACACCTTCTTTCAACATGGTGTGTAAAAACCTAATATTAATTGCAGTGCATTAATCTGAAAAGTATGGACCCTATCTTGTGGCAGATTTAAATAGTGGTAACTGCTGCTCTGCCTGCCTTCATGTGAAACAGTCTGTGTAACAATCATTGATATGGGTTAGCTGAACTAACGAACCTGCACTATGGTTATGGGTTAATTTGAATTCCCAATCTTATGCACTGTCTAGTTCATTAAGCATATAGCAAGGGATATGTAATTGTATGATATTCTGCTATGTTAAGTGTGTCAAAGGGTTAAATAACTTAAAAATGACTGAGAAGTTTTATGGAGCTTATATTGTTAGTGCTTACCTCATACCACTGCTTCTCACATGTTTTTTTTTCTCCCTGATAGGTCCGCATTTCAAAGACTCTTCAGAAAAATCTGCAAAAACAGCAGCAAGTTTGGGGTGGCAGTACAACAGTGAAGAAACAAGTTTCTGGAACAGCATCCAGTGTGGCATTCACTCCTCTACAAGGATTGGAAATAGTTAACCCACAAGCTGCTGAGAAGAAAGTGAATGAAGCTAATGCCAAATACTTTTCTAACACATCTGGTTTCCTCAAACTGCAGAAAGCATAATAAAAGGACTGTACAGGACGGTGACTTTGTAGACCACATCCTAGGACTGGAGTATGTGCTGCATTTAACATCTTGAAGAGAAAGCATTTCTTTGTCACTGTTTTGACTGGATACATAGTTGTGGACTATGTGAATGTGCCACTTTCTACACATAGTTGAATAAATCCTTTTTTGGCATACACTACATCAGAGAGTTTTTAGTGTCACTAGACTAAACTGCATAGAGTAGATGATATTGTTGCTGCATTTTGACCAACGACACCAACTGCACTGCACTCCTCAGGCCCATGTTAAAAAAAATAGTGCAAATATTTTATGTTGGGAATAAATTGTGCAGTCTTGATAAATGTAAACACTTGAACACAGACCATTTGACCAGAAACACATCTCTCTCACTCTAAATATGGATATTGTAATAGACTGAATATCACAGATGTAGGGTAGCACACCTGCTTAGTATTCAGGAGGTCTCAGGTTCAAATCTCAACTGGAGATCAGCTACCCTGGTTTATGTTTTCCATGGTTTTCATCAGTCTTTACAGGCAAATGTGATGACAGTATCTCAAGCATTCACCTGATCCTTCTGCATCCTTTCCAACTCACCTGCTAGTCATTTTAACCCTTCAGTGACACTGGTCTTTACATTCCAACTACTGTCCAGGATGGAGGATTTAAAATTTGTAATACCCTTAAATGTACTGACAGTGTACATGCACTGAGGCTGGCAGCATATGAGAAATTAAAAAGTTCATACAGTGTGCCAGTGCTGACAGTGAAGTGTTAAAATTTGATACTGTATAGTCTGAGCAACTTGCAACTTGAGATAAAAAATAATAAACTGAAAAAAATCTAATAAATGTGACATGATAATATTGATGCACCCAAGTATCTCTTTTGTAACAGAACTAGATAGATCAAGGAAAGATTACTGTATTCTGAGGTGTGATTCTATACAGTCTGGCAGAAATTTACCAACATTTCTGATGAAGATGGAGGCAGTACTTTTCTCAAAAAATGATGGTAACATCCTCCCAGCCTACATGGTGTCACACATTACAACACAGGAATCCTCAAAGTCACTGCTGTGAAAACCTCAAATCTTGCATGGTTAATTGAGCAGTACTAGCATAAGTGTTACTGCACACATTCCAGAGCCAGTTCTGTTCAGAAACACTCATAATGACCACTGCAAAAATCCATTTTAATATTCTCTCTTCCACTTTATTTCTCCAGTAGCTGCTTCCCAGCAAGTTTCTGCTTTAATTTTGTTTTCTTCAGCTGAGCTACATATCCAGCCTCTCACAGTGGTTTTGATAAAAAGAAGTGACATATCAGTCATACACTTTTCCAAGTGAATATTTTTACTGTCAGACTTGTCTTACAAGGCTACCCACAGTGGGGATCTTATTCTTCTGTGTTTCAGTTCTTGAAACTCTGACATGAAATTCCACTTGTTAATATTTCATAGCTTTTAGTTCCAATTCCTAAGAGGCAGAATTCATAATGCCATGCTATAATAACAGTTACATTAATGGCATCACAAGTCATACTGTAACTTGACTCGGATGTTTTTCCATTAAACTTGAAGCCAAGTCATGGAATACTGGAATTTGTACTACTGAGAAACATAAGTTACATCCATATTAATCAGGAAACTCCAAATGGAATGTATCAGTAGTCCAATATTAATTATATTCTTGACATTCAGTGACAGATAATATTATAAATGGTTCTGATTGAAGGAGTCAGTTCATTTACAAATTAAAAAAAGAAGTCTGTGCATATGCCACAAGGGCATATGGCATTAGAGGAGGTGGCATCAGCTTCACAGACCATTAGCCTTACCACAAGGGAAAGAGCCTTTGAATGCAGGTAAATGGGAGGCTGGGTAGGCCCCAGAGCAGGTTTGAATGCTACAGAGAAAAAGAGAATCCTTTGTCCCTGCCAGGAATCAAACCACAATTCGCAGCTCATTCCCTAGTCACTATACTATGTTATCCCAGCTCCACCATTTCCAAACAATTTTTAACACATCTGCATCATAAGATAAACAAGTGTTGGCTCAGTTCTTCATTTAGGAAAGAATTCTACTCCCCACACTAATGTCCACAATATACACCATCAAACCTATCCACACAACTGTAATTGCTCCACAACAGCCTACCCACAGTTATGTAACACACAAGGCATATTAAACACTGTCCCTTACATGATAAGCCTACAATATGTATACAATATATCAGTTACTGTTTGACATTTGTGGAAAAGTAAGGAGGTGAGAGAGAATACTAAGAATGAATGCAAACAAAGATGTTTGCATTCATTTACTCTGATTTTTCTCCAGTCACTGATGAACAGGTAAGTGTGTCTGTTCAACCCCGATCACACATGGTTGGACCCTGTCCATCAGTACGTTTATCCTTGAGACATTGTCTTTTAGAAATTGGTTTTTTGTCTTAAGGCAAAGGGAACCTAATCTGTAGGTGTGTTAGAGTCAGTTTTAATCACTGGATTGATGATGGGTGCAATTGATAAGGTCAGAATACAAGGGTTGATCCAAAATTTTCCGGACTGATGCTGTAAAAATCATAAAACTCATCATAAGGCCTATTGGCCACTGTCACCCTCGAAGTAGTTCCCTCCTGCACGTAGACACCGGTCCCACCATCTCCTTCATTTTTGGAACACTTCCTGGAAGTCCTTTTCTGTCAAAGTGTCGAGCACTCTCTGCGATTCGGCCTGGATCTCCTCAATGTTATCGAACCGGCGTCTTTTCAGCTTCAATTACATTTTTAAAAATAGGAAGAAGTCACAGGGTGCCAAATCAGAGGAGTATGTTGGGTGGGGGATAACAGCAAATTTGTTTTTTACCAGAAACTGGTGGGTGAGGATGGAAGTGTGAGACGGCGTTGTCATGGTGAAGTAGCCAGTTCTGTTCTCGCCAAAGTTGGGGGCGATGTCTTCGCACTTTTTCATGCAGTCTCCACAAAACTTTGCAGTAGAACCCAGAATTCACAGTTTGGCCTGTTGGGGCAAATTCTTTATGCACAATCCCCTTGATGTCAAAGAAAGTGATGATCATGCTCTTGAGATTGCTTTTCACCTGTCTGGTCTTTTTTGGCCTTGGTGACGTGGGACTTTTCCACTGGGAGGATTGTCACTTTGTCTCAGGGTCATAACCGTAAACCAGTGATGACCCTAGACAAGAACGTTTCGTCAGAGGCGAGCTGACGAAGTTCAGTGCAGATGTTGACATGCTGCTGCTTCTGGTCAGCTGTCAGGATCCTGGGCACAAATTTGGCTGCGACATGGTGCATGCCCAATTCTTCCATCAGAACCCACTGGCATTTCCCATAACCAACTTCCACCTTTTCAGCAATGTCGCGAATGGTCTGACGTCGATCCTGACAGATGAGCTCTTGAATTCGTACAACAGTTTCAGGAGTTGTGCAACTTGTGGGTCTCCCTGTGTGTTTGTCGTCGTCAACAGATGTGCAACCGGTCTTGAACCAGGTATGCCATTGAAACACCTGTGTACGACTCAAGCTTTGGTCCCCAAAGCCTTGTTGAATCATTTTGAGGGTTTCCGTAGCACTTTTCCCAAGGTTGGCACAAAATTTGATGCACACTCGCTGTTCCTTTCTCTGATCCATCGTGAAAATCGGCACGGGTCACATACTCCAAACAGACGCGTGTAAAAACTGCCAACGTCATCCTAACTACAAAAACTTGGCACGCTGACTCGCTAAACATGGTAGTCCTACTACCTATCGGTGCTTCGCGCTACCACAACTGCTGTATAGATGGTGGCACCAGTATGGAAAATTTTGGATCAACCCATGTATTGAAACCAAATGAAGCATGCAGAAAACTGGTGATTGAGACTTTTTAAGAACTCAAATGAGGTAACAGCAATGGCAGCTGTACATTGCTTCTCCATCAGAACCTAGCAACAGGCATGAAAGAACATTCAGAACAAAAATCCAGTTCTGAATTGGTTTAATAAAGGAAATTTAATTTTTTGGAGGCATGCTGGGAACAAATCCACACCTTATGATTACAGATTACACCTTACCCAAACAAACATTAAAGATATTTTTGACAATTAACTATTCAAAGTTATGCAAAGTGAAGTAAACGTGAACATGTCAGCAAGCAAGGCAGTTCAAGAGCATATGCTTCAGACATGTGTTTAGGAGGTGCTGGGCTAAATCCCAATTGGGAGAAAGACCAACATATACGTCTTGCTGTTTTCCACAGTCCCTCCAGGAAATTCTGTGACAGTATTGGTCTAGTAAGAACGGAAAGTCCCCCCGAAGGTATCCCTACTTTGATGTAGTGGTGGGGCTTGCGTGGTCAAATGAACCCGAGAGCTATGCTGGCAGTAGCGTATGCTACCAGCAGGGCCTTCAATGCCAGACAGGTCAAGGGCGATGACCCAAACAAAAAGGGATACCCTAGTCCCCCAGGTTGGGGGTTGGGCGCAGGGCTGACAACCCTGTACTGTAAAAACCAAAACGTTGCGAAGAACTCGGTGAATGAAACTGGACTGCCCTCATGGAAAAGACTTACGATGCGAAGCAAGGAAATGAATACGGTAATGCGATTTGGAACCTGGAATGTGCGCACCCTTCTACAGGCAGGAAACATGAATGCAATAGCAGAGGAAGCAGAAAGATATAAGATGGATGCAGTAGCTCTACAAGAAATATGTTGGAAAGGTAAAGGAACAATCAGGAAATCGAAACTTACTATGTATTACTCTGGAAATGAAGACAGACAAGGCAACAGAGGAGTAGGCTTTATTGTCTCCAAGAAAGTTAATAAATCGGTACTGGGATTCTCACCTATCTGTGAAAGAATATGTAACTTGCGAATTAAAGGTAAAATACATAATATTACATTTGTCAATGTATATGCACCGACTGAAGATACTGAGGATGAAATAGTATACGAGTTCTATGGAACATTGCCATCAGTATGTGAAAAACACGATGCTTTTATAACACTAGGTGACTTCAACGCCAAACTGGGCAAAGAACAAATATATAGAGATACCATTGGAAACATAGCCTACATGAAACCACAAGTAATAATGGATTTGGATTAGTACAATATGTCACTACTAATAACTTCAAAGTTCTGAGCACTTGGTACCCCAGAAAAGACATACACAAAGGAATATGGAAAATACCCGGCACCGAAGACACCAACCAAATAGATCACATATTAGTGTCCAAGAGGTGGGCCACAGATATTGAAAACATTAGAACATACAGAGCAGCTAATTCAGACTCAGACCCTTTTTTAGTTGGAGCAAGACTTAAACAGAAAATAGCCCTCATTACAAGAAATAGAATTGAAAACCGGAAAGGATGGAACATAGATAAACTTGATGAAACAGAGGTCCAACGTCACTATCAGCAAGAGATACAAAAGGAGCTCCAAGGGAAACCACCATCAAATGACATAGAAGAAGAATGGACATATATAAAAGAAGCGATAATTACATCAGCACGAAACGTAACAGGAGAAAAAAAAAATGAAAGGAATGAAGAGTGGTATGACCAAGAGTGCTGAGAGATGAAAAAAGCAAAACGGGAGGCCAGACTAAAATGCATCCAATGTACTACAGGAGCCAATCAAGAAGAATATAATAGAAAAAGAATAGCAGCTGCTAGAGTATGCTGTAGAAAGAAGAGAGAGGCACTAAAGAGAAAAGTTGATGCCATTGTAGAACATCATACCAAAAGTGAAAGTAAAAAATTCTATAAAATAATTCAAGAAGTAACACAAGAATTTAAACCAAATATAAATGTATGTAGAAGTGAAGATGGTAAAATACTGACAGAAAATGAAGATGTTCTAAGGAGATGGAAAGAATATTTCGAGAGCATACTAGCAAGCAACTCAGATGAAACAGACAGTACATCACTCTACACAGCTGAAAACAAAGATATACAACTGAGCTACGAAGAGGTGACACATGTAATTCAATGCCTAAAAAAAACATAAGGCAGCAGGAACAGATCAAATAGTGGCAGAATTCTTAAAAAAAAAAGAGGAGAAACCTTATGGAGAAGAATCCACCACCTTGTCAAACTGATCTGAACACAACATAAAATACCTGAAGATTGGTCTGCAGGAATTATACACCCTATACACAAGAAAGGAGACAAGTTGGAATGTTCTAATTACAAAGCCATAACACTACTAAACGTAACATATAAAATGTTATCAGGTATCCTATATAACAGATTAGCAGAATATGCGAAAGAAATACTAGGAGATTATCAATGCGGATTTCAAACAAATCATTCAACCATTAACCACATTTTCACCATAAGACAAATACAAGAAAAGGCATATGAATATAATATACATCTACATAATCTGTATATAGACTTTAAACAAGCTTTCGATAGTGTTAATAGAAGAAGAATATTGAATGATCTCATGCTATTGGGCATACCAAAGAAATTGACCCAACTTGTGGGTGTGACCATGGCTGGATCCAGGGCAACCGTAAGAGTTGGTAATCAATATACACCCACCTTTCCTATTACCAATGGTGCGAGACAAGGAGATGCATTGTCTTCTGTAATATCTGATCTAGTCCTAGAAGCAATAATTCGGAAGCTGAACAATACTGGACACATAGGAACAAAAAGGACACAAATTTTTGCATACACTGATGATGTGGCAATATTAAGCAGAAATAAAAATGCGCTAAAAGATGACCTAGGCAACATAGATAGTGCAGCAAGAGAAAGGGGCCTTATAATGAATGAAAATAAGACCAAATACATGGAAGTGACAAGAACAGTAGTTAATGGCAACCATCTGCAATGCAGAGAATACGAATTTGAACATGTGAAAGAACTGTCCTGCCTAGGCTCACAACTAAATCAAATCAACTCCACCAATTGTGAAATACAAGCAAGAATGATCAGTGGAAATAGATGTTACTATTCATGTGGAACGCTAATGAAATCAAGAGCATTAAATAGAAGCTTAAAGCTAAAAATATATAAAACATTAATAAGACCTGTAGTAACATACAGATGTGAGGCCTGGACGTTAACAAGTCGAAATGAACAACAACTAAGAATATATGAGCGGAAAATACTAAGGAAAATCTTTGGCCCAGTACAAGATGAAAATGGATCCTGGAGAATCAGAAAGAACCATGAACTGAACGAACTCATAGGAAATTCAAACATATTAAGATTCATAAAAAGCAGAAGAATAGCCTGGCTAGGACATGTGACATGGATGGATGGAATGAGAATGCCTAGAAGAATACTAGAATGGAAGCCAATAGGTAGGAAAATCAGAGGAAGACCAAGGAAAAGATGGATTGAAGACATTGAAGAAGATATCCAGACGATGGGAATAAGAGGGTGGAGAAAACTGAGTAAGGAAAGGACAGAATGGAAGAAAATCACTGAGAAGGCTAAAACCCAT
>Ga0131853_10016287_pt1 | contig 13568 bp, 16 predicted proteins | sample TergutLab28metaG_FD_92764 | JGI IMG/M metagenome (GOLD analysis project Ga0131853, IMG submission 92764) | Labiotermes labralis P1 segment gut microbial communities from Petit-Saut dam, French Guiana - Lab288 P1 (version 2) (version 2) | ecosystem: Host-associated > Arthropoda: Insects >... | reverse complement strand
GCCCGCGGCGCGTGCGACTTCAGGTCGCTGATCAGCGGCTGGTCCTTGGTCGCGGAGTCGAAGCCGATCGCGCCGAGCACCGGCTTCTCCGCCAGCTCCGCGACGTCATCGATCGAGCGGACCCGGGTGTCGAGCGTCTCGCGGAGCACCGCCAGACCGAAGCCGAGCAGCAGGCCCAGGACGATGCCGACGCCGGCGTTGCGGACCGGCTTCGGCGCCACCGGCACGTCGGAGTACGAGGCGTTGTCGACGATGGTCGCCTTGATCGGCGCCTGGGTCTCCCCCGGCGGCGTCTCGAGCTGGCGGACCAGGTCGGTGAGCGCCTCGGCGTACGCCTGCGCGATCTGCTGGGCCAGATGCGGGTCCGGGTTGGTCACCGTCAGGGTCAGGTTGACGGTGTTGACCGCGACCGACGCCTCGACGTCCTGGGAGAGCTCCTCGGCGGTGGTGTCCAGGCCGAGCTTCTGGATGACCGTGGAGGCGAGCTGCCGGCTGGTCACCAGGCCCGCGTACGACTGCACCCGTGCCACCGAGAACTGTCCGCCCGCGTTGATCGTGCCCGCGTCGCTGGCGTCCGCGGCGGTGGTGGAGACGAAGAGCTTCGCGCTGGAGGCGTACTGCTTCGTCTGGGTGAGGGTGAAGCCCACGGCGAGGCCGCCGCAGACGATCGTGATGAGCAGGATCGACACCCATCGGCGACGCACCAGCTTGAGGTAGTCGCTCAGCTCCATCCCGAGGCTCCGTTTCTGTTCTTGCTGTGGTTCGGTGCTCTCAGGAGCACGACGAGGTGACGGTCGAGGAGGAGTTCCCCGACACGATCGACGGGGTCACGTCGACCTGGGTGGCGCCGGTCTGGCCGGCACCGGTCTTCATCTGCCAGGAGACGTCCCACGTCTTGCCGGGGCTCAGGTAGAAGTAGATCTGCGCGGTCGGCCGGCCCTCGAGGGTGCCGAGGGTGACCTCGTCGTTGGGCTTGCCGTTGATCAGGACGTTGCCGACCGTGCCACCGACCGGGCCGGCGACGGTCATCATCACGATCTGGCCGCCTTTCGGCACGCCGTACGTGCCGCCGCCGGTGATGTAGTCGGGCAGGTCGGCCGCGCTCGCCGGCGCGGTCGAGGCGATGTGGATCTTGCCGGTCAGACCCTGCACGCCGTGGGTGCAGTAGTCGCTGCTGACCTCGGTGTCGTAGCGCAGGTAGTACGACATCTTGGCGCCGGTGGAGTCGTTGAGCGCGACGTTGACCACCGGGGTGGTGCTGCTCGTGGTGACGAACTGGCCGGCCACCGCGGTGCCGTCGAGCCGCTTCTGCACGGCGGCATCGAAGTCGTGCACGTAGACCCGGTGCTCGTCGGCGCCCTGGGCCAGCGCGGCGATCACCTGCTCCGGGTTGCCGGCGCCGGCGGTCGCCTTGGCGAAGACCGCTGCGGCGACGTCACGGAAGAACGCGTCCTGGTCGGCCGGGTTCGGATAGTCGAGGTAGGTCTGGTGCAGCAGCTGGTCGACCACGTTGGCGCTGGTGATGGTCACGTCGCGGCCCGGGACGGTGATCGGGCCGGTCGCCTTGAGCAGGTACGAGAGCGTGACCGGGTCGATCGAGAGCACCCCGTCGACGTGGCCACCCTCGACCTCCTCCCAGCGCGCCTTCCACAGGTCGGAGGAGCGCTCGAAGTCGGGGGTCAGGTTGGCGTCGAGGAAGTAGGTGCCGAGCTGCTGGTGGAAGAGCGTGGTCTCCTCGCGGGTCAGCGGCAGCACCGGGCCGCCGGACCGCTCGCCGAGCGCGCTGCCGGCGACCTGCTCGGTCATCGCGATCCGGCCGTCGGTCGCGGTGATCAGCGAGACCGCGCCCGGCAGGCCGCCGGTCGCCCGGATCTCGGCGTTGTTCTGCAGGATCAGCAGATAGCTCTTCGTACCGTCGCCGCCGAGCATCGCCGGCATCACCTGGAGGGCGCGATCGGCGGAGCCGAGTGCGTCGGCGGCGTCGCCGACCTGCTGCTGGAGCGCGCGGAACCTCGTCTTCAGCGCACCGACGTAGCCCGCCGGGTTCTCGGCGTCGAGGCGGGTCCTCGCGTCGGCCAGCTGGGCGGCGGCCCGTGCGACCGGCGCCTGGAGCCTCCGTACGGTGCCGAGGTCGATCTTGCCGTCCTTCGGCGCCAGCTGCTTGAGCTGGCCGACCGCGTTGGCGAGCTGGGGAAGGTCACCCTTGCTGAGGTCGGCCACGACATGGCTGGCGACCTTCACCCCGGTCAGGTCGTCGCCGTAGACCGGCAGGTGCTCGGCCAGGCCCCAGACGAAGCTGTCGGTCTTGCCCGCGGCCGCACTGCTGTCCGTACGGAGGGAGCTCAGTCGGGCGGTGACCCCGGCGGTGTCGCCGTCGGTCATCGCCGCCTTGAGCCCGTCCGCGTCGTGGACCGCGGCGGTCAGGCTGTGCTCGACCTTGAGCACCAGCCAGGCGGTGTAGGCCCCGAGGAGAACGATCAGGCCGAGGACGACTCCGGCGGCGAGACGCCAGGGGTGACGAAGCATCAATGCGGGGTCCTCGGTGCGGTGTGACTGATCTAGAGCGGCGGGTCGAGCGCAGCGCGCACAGGCGAGCGAACAGGGGCCTCGCGGACGAATCCGCGAAGCCCCCGAGCGTCAGATGTACGCGTCAGCGCGCGGTCACTTGACCTTGACCTTGACGGTGAACGACGAGCCGCCACCCACGACCTGGAACTTCAGCTTGTACGTGCCACGGACCGGGAACGCGTGCCCACGCAGGTTGAGCTTGAGCGCACTGTTCTTCAGCGTGAGCGTGCGGACGGTGCGCTTGCCGCCCTTCTTGAAGCCCTTGGGGGTCTTCACGTAGGTCCAGCGGACCTTGCCCTGGGTCGGCATGCCCACCACACCGCTGTTGAACTTCAGCGTGAAGGTGTGACCGGCCGTCGCCGTGGTCACCGTCTGGACCGGCTGGACGACGTACGGGGCCCCGGCCGAAACGGGCGACACACCCGCGGCCGCCAGGCCGCCGAAGGTCAGCGCCGAGGCGGTCACGACGCCCGCGATGAGCTTCTTCATAGTTCTCCTCCTGCACGTCCCGAGCCTCGAGAGGCGGAGGGAACGGTCGATATCACGTCGGCACACATAGGACCACGGAACCGTGGGACCGCGATGCCGCATGTGGGAATTTGGTCCCAATTCATGGCTCTGACACAGGTTCAGCCCGAATCGGCCGAGCCCCCGAGACGGAAGCGGGCCGGTCGTCGTGTCCCCTTGTCACACGACCTGTCGGCAGCCCGGCGACCTACCCGAGTAGACCCGCCTGATTCACATCTTCTTCACAGAAAGGTCACCGGAGCGACGCGGAACGGCCCGCCCCGACCGAAGTCAGGGCGGGCCGCTGCACGTACCTCGAGGCTCGGCCTCAGATGCTGATGGTCACCTCGGCGACCGTACCGACCTGGGCGACGACCTCGCGGTCGACCGGGTCGGCCTTCGGGGCCAGCGTGCGGAGGGTCCACGAGCCCTCGCCGGCGAAGAAGCGGAAGTGACCGGTCGCCGAGGTCGGGACCTCGGCGGTGAACTCACCGCTCTTGTCGAGCAGGCGCACGTACGCGCTGCCCACCGGCTCGCCGTCACGCAGGACCTGGCCCTGGATCACGGCCTCCTTCGCGACGTTGACGCCATCCAGGCTCAGACCACCCTGGGTCGCGCCGCACATCAGGCGTCAGCCGATCCGGGCTCGTCGCCCAGGACGACCGGCACGCCGACCAGGCTGCCGTACTCGGTCCAGGAGCCGTCGTAGTTCTTGACGTTCTTCTGGCCGAGGATCTCGTGCAGCACGAACCAGGTCAGCGAGGAGCGCTCGCCGATCCGGCACAGCGCGATGGTGTCCTTGGTGTCGTCGAAGCCGACCTCGTCGTAGAGCGCCTTGAGGTCGGCGTCCGACTTGAAGGTGCCGTCGTCGTTGGCGTTCTTGCTCCACGGGACGTTGACCGAGGTCGGGATGTGACCGGCGCGCTGCGACTGCTCCTGCGGGAGGTGGGCCGGAGCGAGGAGGCGGCCGGCGAACTCGTCGGGGCTGCGGACGTCGACCAGGTTCTGGGTGCCGATGGCGGCGACGACCTCATCGCGGAAGGCGCGCAGGGAGGTGTCCTGGTCCTGGGCGACGTACGTGGTCGCGGCGCGGGTCGGGAGCTCGCTGACCAGCTCGCGGGAGTCGAGCTCCCACTTCTTGCGGCCGCCGTCGAGGAGCTTGACGTCCTGGTGGCCGTAGAGCTTGAAGTACCAGTAGGCGTACGCGGCGAACCAGTTGTTGTTGCCGCCGTAGAGGACGACGGTGTCGTCGTTGGCGACGCCGCGGCTGCTCAGCAGCGCCTCGAACTGGGCCTTGTTGAGGAAGTCGCGACGGACCTGGTCCTGCAGGTCGAGCGTCCAGTCGAGCTTGATCGCGCCCTGGATGTGGCCCTTGTCGTACGCGGACGTGTCCTCGTCGACCTCGATCAGCACGACCTTCGGGTTGTCGAGGTTCTCCTCCACCCACTGGGCGGAGACGAGCGAGTTCTCGCGGGTCATCTGTTTGCCTTTCGGATTATTTTGAAAACTTTGGTTGGTCAGAGTCGGTCAGTGGGTGATGCGCTTGATCAGCAGGTACATCTCGCAGCCCAGGCAGAACCGGAAGATCGCGTTGAGCAGCGCCGCCACCAGGGCGAGGCCGATCGCGATCTGGCCCAGCAGGGTCACGCCCGTGCCGTACCCGATCAGCGCGATCACGGCGAAGACGAGCCCGACGGCCTGGGCGAACCGCGGCGGCGCCGGGTCCTCCAGCGCGTCGGGAGCGCTGAGCCGGGGCCGGACGAAGCGCTTGAAGAGCGCCGCGTGCGGGGTGTGCTGCACGCCCCGCGTCGCGCCGATCGCGAACAACGCCGCCTGGACGGCGGTCAGCACCAGCGCGGCCGTGGGCGGCAGCAGCAGGATCACGATCAGCACGACGGCCGTGATCGTGGCGGTGAACTGCGGGCCGCGCGGGTCGATGCCCGTGCCGAGGCCGGCTTCGGACGTGCGGGTGGTTGCCGTGGTGGCGGACATGGATGCTCCGGGGTCGAGATGTCGGGAAGGCTGTCGGCATCGGACGGCCGGCATCTCACTCCCGTGCGGAGCAGGCGGCGGCCGTCTAGATCATCGACATTCGACACAGCGACGAGCGCACGCGGCAGTGGTCCACTGCGCGGCGCTTGGTCAGCATGGTCGAGAGCATGGCGACAACGCTAGAGGGCTTTACCCGTCTAACGAAATTCGGATCTCGCATAATGAGACTCATGTCCGTATTTCGAGATAGCGATGGCTGCCGCCACACCGGCCGCGCGGCCTCTATGCTGCCGCAATGACCTCCTCGGCCACGTCCAAGCGCGCCCTCATCACCGGGATCACCGGCCAGGACGGCTCCTACCTCGCCGAGCTGCTGCTCGAGAAGGGGTACGAGGTGCATGGTCTGGTCCGGCGCAGCTCGAGCTTCAACCGTGGCCGGATCGACCCGATCTACCTCGACCCGGCGAACGAGGGCCGGCTGCAGCTGCACTACGGCGACCTCACCGACTCGACCAGCCTGACCAACATCGTGCGGGCCGCCCAGCCGGACGAGGTCTACAACCTGGCGGCGCAGTCGCACGTCGCGGTCAGCTTCGAGATGCCGGAGTACACCGCCAGCGCGGACGCGATCGGCGCCATCCGGCTGCTCGAGGCGGTCCGGCAGCACGCACCCGCCGCACGGCTCTACCAGGCGTCGACGTCGGAGATGTTCGGACTGACCCCGCCGCCGCAGCACGAGGGCACGCACTTCCACCCGCGCTCCCCGTACGGCGCGGCCAAGCTGCACGCCCACTGGGCGACGATCAACTACCGCGAGGCGTACGGCCTCTTCGCCGTCTCCGGGATCCTCTTCAACCACGAGTCGCCGCGCCGGGGCGAGTCGTTCGTGACCCGCAAGATCACCCGTGCGGTGGCCCGGATCAAGGCCGGGCAGGCCACCTCGGTGACGCTGGGGAACCTCGACGCCGTCCGGGACTGGGGCTACGCCAAGGAGTACGTCGAGGGCATGTGGCGGATGCTGCAGCAGGACCAGCCCGGCGACTACGTGCTGGCGACCGGGGTCGGGACGACGGTCCGCGAGTTCTGCGAGCTGGCCTTCTCCCACGTCGGGCTGGACTGGCGCGACCACGTCGTCACCGACCCGCGCTTCGAGCGGCCGGCCGAGGTGCCCGAGCTGCTCGGCGACGCCTCGCGCGCGGCCAGCGAGCTGGGCTGGAAGGCGAGCACCGACGTCGCCCAGCTCGCCGCGCTGATGGTCGACGCCGACCTCGCCGCACTGCAGCGCTGAGCGGCGGCGCGTGATGACGCTGGCACTGGTCACCGGCGCGGCCGGCCAGGACGGCCTCTATCTGTGCCGGCAGCTCGCCGACAGCGGCGTCTCGGTGCTGGCCGGGCGACTCGGAGCGAGCCCGCGGGACAGCTACCTGCGGCATCCCCGGATCGCGCTGGTCGACCTCGACATCACCGACACGGCCGCCTTCGCCGCGCTGCTGCGCGGGCGCCAGGTCGACGAGGTCTACAACCTCGCCGCGCTCTCCTCGGTCGCGCAGTCCTGGGACGATCCGCAGACCACCGCCGCGGTCAACGCCGACGCGGTCGCCGGCATGCTGGCCGCGATCCGGCACGTCCGGCCGACGGCCCGGTTCTTCCAGGCCTCCTCGGTGCAGGCCGGCACCACCAGCCCGTACGCCTCCTCCAAGCTGGCCGCCGAGGGCGCCGTGCTCGACGCGCGGGCGGCCGGCGTCTTCGCGGTCAACGGCCGGCTCGCCAACCACGAGTCGCCGCTGCGGCCGGAGCACTTCGTCTCCCGCCGGATCGCCCGTGCCGCGGCCCGGGGCGAGGGGCTGGACCTCGGCAGCCTGGCCTCCGAGCGGGACTGGGGCCACGCCCGCGACCACGTCGCCGCGATGCCGCTGCTGCTCCGGCTCTCCGATCCGCTGGATGTCGACATCTGCACCGGCGTACGGCGACCGCTGCGCGACCTGGTGCACGCCGCCTACCGCGGCGCCGGACTCGCTCCCGAGGAGTACGTCGTGGAGACCGATGTCGTGGCCCGGCCCTCGGACCCGGTCTCGGTCGGTGGCTCGCCGGAGGCCCTGACCGCCGCCACCGGCTGGCGGCCGCGTACCTCGCTCGACGCACTGATGGCCGAGATGGTCGCCGTGGAGCGCCGGCGGCTCACGACCGGCCTCGAGGACGCCCCCGACTACCTCGTCCCCTGAGCGGATTCAGGCCAGAAGTCGTCCACAGGCACGGCCCGCGGCACCGCTCTCCACAGCCCGGCGATCGCCGGTTGGCGGGCCGTCTCCGTACGTCTGGAATGGGTCCATGCCCACCGTCCTGGTCGCCCTCACCGGCCCGCTCGCCTTCCTCGGCGCGGCCGCCGGGCACTGGGTCGCGCGGCTGACGGCACGCGAGCAGGAGCGGTGGCGAAGACGGGAGGAGACGATGCGGCTGCTGCGGTGGGGAACGGAGCTGGCGGCCCAGCGCGAGCCACGCTCGCGCGAGATCGGCCTCGCCGCCCTGGGTGCTATGGTGACCTCGCCGCTCGTCGATCACGATGACATCGCCTTCATCGACGTGGTCTTCGAGGCCGCCTCCCGCTCCGTCACCTACACTGACAGCACGGAGGTGCTCGATGAGTGACGCGCAGAGCAGGCCGATCGCCGAGGACGGCGAGCCGATCCCGACCCGCATCGAGATCCTGGCGGCCCGAGGCCTGATCAAGACGCGCAGGCTGCTCGGGCGTGACGTGCCGCCGGGCATCATCCGCGACGCCAACTGGCTCCTGCAGGATGCGGCCCCCTACCCGGAGGACCGGGCCACGTCCTGAGCCGACCGCTCAGGGCAGGGCGCTGAGCACCTGCTCCTTGCGCGGCGCGCCGGCGGCTCGGGAGATCTCCTGGCCGGACGCGTCCAGGATCAGCGTGGTGGGCGTCCGCATGATGCCGAGCCGGCGGACCACCTTGAGATGGTGCTCGGCGTCGATCTCGACGTGGACGACGCCCGGCACCACCGCCGCGACGTCGCCGAGGATCCGCTTGGTCGCCCGGCACGGCGCACAGAAGGCACTGGAGAACTGCACCAGCGTGGCGCGCTCCCCCGGCGTCACGGTCGCCACGGCCTCGCCGAGACTGGTCCACGCCGAGGCCGGGACGTCACCGCTCACCCCGTCCACCGCAGCGTCGTCCGCGGGGCCGAGGTCGACGGCGTCCGATGCGTTCGCGCCCTTCACCGGGTGGGTGCCACGGAACCGGCCGTCGGTGAGGAGGCGGTAGCCGCCGAAGGCGAGCGCGAGCACGACGGCGGCGAGCACATCCAGAGTCCGACCACGCCCTCACCAACCCGTACGGGAACAGGAAGATTCCCGCCCCGGCCGGTCGACGCTGAGGACCGGTCGGGGCGGGAAGCCCGTGGTGCCGCTCGACGGCATCGTCGTCCCCGCCCCTCAGGGCAGCGGGAGACCGCCGGTCAATGCGCCCAGCCCCGGGATCTGGGCGAGCAACGGGTCGAGCGTCCCCTGGAGCGTCGTCAGCGCGCCCGGCAGACCGGGGACCCCGGCTGCGGTGAGGCTGGCGGCGATCGGATGGAGGATGTCGTCGATCAGGGTCGTGGCGGTGAGACTGTTCGGGTCGGCGAACGCCGCGGCGATCTCCGCCTGGACCTGGACGGCGGCATCGGTCAGCACCTGCTGGAACGCCGCCGGGTCCATCCCGGACGGCGCCGGGACCGCGGCGAGCGCCGACTGGAGCTGGGCCAGTGCGTCGATCAGCGGGGCCGGCGCACCGGCACCGGCGAGCTGGGCCCGCAGGGTGCCGATCAGGTCACTGAGCGGGTTGCCGGTCGTCGAGGTCGCGGTCGGCGAGGCCGTACCGGTGGGCTTGGGCGTGGCGCTGCCCTGCGGCGTCGCTGTGCCCTGGCAGGCCCGGAGCCGGGCGAGGTAGCGCTGGCGCGCCACCGTGGCATAGCGCAGGTTGGCCCGCGCGACCTTGAGTGCCTCCCGCTTCGCCGTGACGACCTTCACCGGGGCGTGGTGACGCTTCGCCACGGTGAGTCCCTTCCTGGCCTTCTTCACCCGGTGCTCGGCCGCGGCCAGGTGCCTGGTGGCGGCCTGGTAGGCAGCCGTCTGTCCGGTGCACCGGACCGTCGCCTGGGCGTCGTTGGAGAAGGCCAGCGGCAGGAACGCACCCACCAGGAGGGAGGCGCAGGCCGCCACGGCGGTAGCGGGACGCTTCATCGATCAGCTCACAGGCCGGGGATCAAGGACAGGCCCGGGATCGCGGTCAGGAACGAGAGCGGGTTCGAGCCGGTCGACGTACCCGGGAGGCCCGGCAGGCCGGTCGGGGCCGGGAGCGCCGAGGTCAGCGTGGCCAGGCCGAGCGAGGCGAGCAGCGGGTCGACGGCGGTCTGGACACCGGTGAGCACATCGGGCAGGGCCGGTACGCCGGCAGCGGTGAGACCGGCGACGAGCGGGTTGACGATGTCGTCGATCAGCGTCTGCGCGGTCATGCCGGTCGGGTCGGCCATCGCGGCCTGGATCTCGGCCTGGATCTGCGCGACGGCGTCGGTGAGCGCCTTCTGGTACACGGCGGGGTCGACGCCGGCCGGGATGTTCTTGAGCGCGTCCTGGATCTGCTGCAGTGCGTCGGTCAGCTGCGAGGGCGCACCCGCACCGGCCAGCGCGGCCTGGAGCTGCGCCAGCAGGTCGTTCAGCGGGTTGCTCCCGGCCGTACCGGTGGCGGTGGTCGTCGCGGTGGCGGTGGTCGTCGCGGTCGCCGTGGTCGTCGCGGTGACGGTGGTAGTCGCGGTCGTGGTGGCGGTCGGGTGCGACGTGGGCGAGGCGCTCGAGGTCGGCGAGGTCGGCTTGGTGGTGCCCTGCGGGGTCACGGTGCCCTGGCACTTCAGCAGCGCGGCGTAGTAGTGGTTGCGGTTCATCTTGGCGAGGCGCAGATCGACCCGCTTCACGCGGACGTTCTCGCGCTTGCTCCAGATGGCCTTGCGCGGGGCCTGGTTGCGGGTCGCCCGGCGTACGTTGGCGCGGGCGCGCTTGACCTTCTTCTGCGCGGTGGCGACGTGCTGGACCGAGGTGTTGTAGGCGCTGAGCTGGCCGGCGCAGTTGGGCGCGGCCTGGGCGTCGTTGGAGAACGCGAGGGGGATGAAAGCACCGACGAGGAGAGCGGCGCTGGCGGCAATGGCGGTGGCGGGACGCTTCATGCCAGGACAACGACGCCGCGCCTGCCCGGCAACGCTGGTCTAGACCGGGTGTTCAGACCAGTCGTCCTCGGGCGCGGACGCACCGCGGGCCGCCCCTCCGAAGAGGGACGGCCCGCGGGTCGATCAAGAAGCTACCGGTGGATCACAGACCCGGGATCGGCAGACCGCCACCGAGAAGACCGGTCAGCGCACCGAGCGGGTTGCCGCCACCGAGAGCGCCGAGGCCCAGACCGCTGAGGATCGGGTCGAGGGTGCCCTGCAGACCGGTGAGTACGTCCGGCAGACCGGGGACGCCGGCCGTGGTCAGCCCGGAGACGATCGGGTTGATGATGTCGTCGATCAGACCGGCCGCGGTCATGCCGGTCGGGTCGGCCAGGGCCGCGGTGAGCTCGGACTGGATCTGCGCGGCGGCGTCGGTCAGCACCTTCTGGAACGCGGCCGGGTCCATGCCCGCCGGAACCGGGATGTTGGAGAGCACCGACTGGAGCTGGCTCAGCGCGTCGACCAGCTGCGCGGGCGCACCGGCGCCGGCGAGAGTGGCCTGGATCTTGCCGATGAGGTCGCTCAGCGGGTTCGCGGTGCCGGCCGGGGTGTTCGTACCGCCCTTGCCCGGGGTGACGCAGGTCTGCAGCGCCTTGTACGCGGCGGCGCGACGGGCCTTGTCGGCCTTGACGTGCTTCTGGATCCGCTTCGCGACCTTCTTCTTGTGGCGGATGACCGCCACCGACTTGCGGGCGCGCTTGGCCTTGCGGAGCTTCTTCTTGGCCTTCTTGAACTTGGCCTGGTCGCTCTTGAGCTTGGTGTTGGCCTTGGCGTAGTTGGCCGAGGCGGTGGAGCAGGTCGTCGCGGCGCTGGCCTCGCTCGTCCCGATGAACGGGGCGAGGATGCCGACCGAGAGGGCGGTGCTGAGACCGAGAGCGGCGATCCGCATCCGCTTGCTGGCAGTGGTGGTCATGGCGGGGACCTTTCAACTGGAGGGACACCGGCGGGGGCCGGGTGGTGATGTCTGCTCTACGTAACGACGGGGTGACGCAGACGACACGGCCCTCTTCCCATTTTGTTGTCGGTCTAGACCTGTGGGGCCTCAGCCGCCTGCGAAGGGCGGCAGGAACTGCACCGTCTGGCCCGGCTGCACCTGCACCTCGGCGGCGTCCTCCGAGGCGGTCGGGCGGTCCTCGACCAGGGTCGAGCAGATCGCGAGCACGTCGCCGAGCCGCGTACCCGGGTGTCGTCCGATCGCCCGGACCATCACCTCTTGGAGGGTGATCGGACCGGTGACGTCGAAGACGTCCTCTCCGGTGCCGGCCGCCGCCTTGGCTCCCGCCCAGTACCGGACCGTGATCACTGATGAGGTCATGTCAGGAACCCTTTCGCTACCATGTCGCTCTGGCTCTGTCTGGAGGAACATGAGCGCACTGCTGCTTCTGACCGGCTCTTTGCAGCCCTCGATCGAGGTGCTGCCCGGACTCGCGCTCCTCGGGCACCAGACGAAGGTCCTGCCGGCAGAGGTTAGCGCTCTCCTCGACGCCCCCGACGCGGACCTGCTCCTCGTCGACGGCCGCCAGGACCTCGCCCACGCCCGCGATCTGTGCCGGCTGCTGCGCGCGACCGGGATGGAGATGCCGATCCTGCTCGTCGTCACCGAGGGCGGCCTCGCCGTGGTCACGCACGACTGGGGCATGGACGACGTGGTGCTGCACACCTGCGGCCCGGCCGAGCTCGAGGCCCGGATCCGGCTGGCGATCGGCCGCCTCGGCGCGACCTCGCTCGCGGCCGACCCCGAGGCTCACCTGATCCGCTCCGGCGAGGTCGTGGTCGACGACGCCAGCTACACCGCCAAGGTGGGCGGGCGGATGCTCGACCTGACCTTCAAGGAGTTCGAGCTGTTGAAGTTCCTGGCGCAGCACCCCGGCCGGGTCTTCTCCCGGCAGCAGCTCCTCCAGGAGGTGTGGGGCTACGACTACTTCGGCGGCACCCGTACGGTCGACGTCCACATCCGACGCCTCCGCGCCAAGCTCGGCCCGGAGAACGAGACCCTGATCGGGACCGTCCGCAACGTGGGCTACCGCTTCGTCGTGCCCGCCACCCGGACGCAGGAGCAGGCCGGCGACGTCGCCCGGCTCACCCAGCCGACCTGATCCCCGACCGCCGGTACTGCACGTGGGTGTCGCTCGCCGCGTGCTCGAACCCGAGCCCGCGGTAGAGCGCCAGCGCCGGGGCGTTGTCGGCCTCGACGTAGAGCACGATCTCGCTGACTCCCAGCGAGGTCAGGTGCTCCAGACCGGCCAGCGTGACCAGCCTGCCGAGGCCCCGGCCCTGGGCGGCCGGGTCGACGCCCACCACGTACACCTCGCCGTGCGAGGGGTCGTGCAGCTTGGTCCAGTGGAAGGCGAGCAGCCTCCCGGTCGCGGTGTCCCAGGCGGTGATCAGTCCCTCGGCGGAGAACCACGGCTCCGCCATTCGCTCCTGCAGGCCGGCGAGGGTCAGCGCGCCCTGCTCGGGGTGGGCGGCGAAGGCGGCGGCGTTGACCCGCAGCAGCTCCACCTCGTCGCCGGGCCGGAAGCCGCGTACCTCGACCCCGGCCGGAGCGGTCACCTCGGCGGGCAGCGGCACCGTGGACGGGCGGCGCATCACCCACAGCTCGCGTACCGGCTCCCAGCCGTGCGAGGCGGCCAGGGCGCGTGCGGCCGGGTGGTCGCCGTGCGACCAGGCCAGCTCGGCCTCCGCCGGAGCCTGCAGCAGGAGCCGCCGACCCAGGCCGGTGCCGCGCTCATGCGGCATCACCACCAGCGACAGCTCGGCGCCGATCAGCAGCCCGAAGCCGCGTACGTCCCCCCAGAGCCGGGCCGCCTCGGGCCGGTTGCGCACCGTCAGGAGGGCCGCCTCGTCGAGCGGCGCCACTCCGTCGGCGGCCTCCGCCAGCCGGGCCAGGCGCACCACGTCCAGCATGGCACTCACTCCGGCCGCAGCGGGCGTACGTGCAGCCCGACCTCGGGATCGACCACGACCTCCTGCGCCGCCGGCATCCCGTCCACGCTCAGCGGCGCATCCACCGCCACCGAGCGCTTGACCAGGCCGAGCGCGATCGGGCCGAGCTCGAAGTGCCGGGCCGACGAGCCGACGAAGCCGACCTCGCGGCCACCCTCGACGACGAGCGGCGAGCCCGCCTCGGGCAGCCGGTTCTCCGAGCCGTCGAGGTGGAGCAGCACCAGGCGCCGCGGCGGCCGACCGAGGGTGTGCACCCGGGCGACCGTCTCCTGGCCGCGGTAGCAGCCCTTGTCCAGATG
>Ga0131853_10016283_pt1 | contig 13569 bp, 17 predicted proteins | sample TergutLab28metaG_FD_92764 | JGI IMG/M metagenome (GOLD analysis project Ga0131853, IMG submission 92764) | Labiotermes labralis P1 segment gut microbial communities from Petit-Saut dam, French Guiana - Lab288 P1 (version 2) (version 2) | ecosystem: Host-associated > Arthropoda: Insects >... | reverse complement strand
TAGGGTAGGATTATGTTGCGAAAGATGCTTGAGAAAGACAGAAAGCGGTTGAAAAGAAAGGTGCATATCCGCAAGCGGATATCCGGTACGCTCGAAAGACCCCGGATGACGGTGTTTAAAAGCAATCGTTCTCTTTCGATTCAGATAATCGATGATACGAAGGGGCATACTTTAGCATCCGCTTCTACTCTTGAAAAAGACCTTAGGAGTGTTAAAGCGACAGTTGCTGGGGCTGCTCAACTTGGTGAAGTTATGGGAAAGCGGCTTCTGGAAAAGAATATTAAATCTGTCGTTTTTGACAGAAACGGTTACTTGTATCATGGCCTTGTAAAAGCTATGGCTGACGGAGCCCGGAAAGTCGGGATCCAGTTTTAGGGGGCGGAATGGAAAACGCGCAAGAAGTGGATAAAAATCCGTTAGAGAAATCTGCGAAGGAAGCTGGCAATAATGTCAGCTTTGCCAGTGGCAACACCGGAGGAAGAGGTGAGTCTCATGGCCGCCGGGGGCGCGGAGATCGGGAGAGGTCTCGTGACAGGGATGGTGCAGATAAAGAATTTGTAGAAAAGCTAGTGAAGCTCAATCGTACTGCCAAGGTTGTTAAGGGCGGGCGAAGGTTTTCTTTCTCGGCCCTAACAGTTATTGGGGATCGGAAAGGTCATGTTGGTTTTGGTTTTGGTAAGGCCAACGATGTCTCGGAAGCAATCCGCAAAAGCGTTGAAAAAGCAAAGCGGAATATGATTTCTTTGCCGATCAAAAATGGAACGATTCCCCACGAAATTCAAGGGACGTTTAAAGCTTCACGGGTGCTTCTTAAACCGGCTTGTTCTGGTACAGGAATCATTGCTGGTGGGCCTGTGCGGGCAATTATGGAGGCCGGAGGTATTACGGATGTTCTTTCCAAATCTCTGGGTGCTTCCAGTCAGTACAATGTAGTTAAAGCTACGTTTGACTGTATTAGCAAGATGCTGGATCCCCGTGCTGTGGCTAAAAACCGCGGTAAGTCTCTCAAGGAATTTTGGGGGTAAGCGATGAAGATTAAGATTACGCTGGTGCGGAGTGTTATTGGTACCTTGCCCAAACAGCGGGCTACCATTAGGTCATTGGGTTTGAGGAAGATTGGGTCCTCTATTGAGCAAGATGCAAGTCCTGCTGTTTTGGGAATGGTGAAGGTAGTATCTCACCTTGTATCCGTTGAGGAGATTAAATAATGGCTCACGATTTTGATTTGCACGCCCCTGAAGGTGCCAACAAACGAAGGCGGATTATAGGCCGCGGGCAAGGTTCCGGTAGGGGAACTACAGCCGGAAAAGGAAACAAGGGGCAAAAATCTCGTTCCGGCGGTAAAACATACGCTGGATTTGAGGGTGGACAGATGCCGCTGTATCGGCGTTTGGCACACCGTGGCTTTTCAAATTATCCCTTCAAGAAGAGTTTCCAGATAGTAAATTTGATCGAAATTGAGAAACGCTATAACAGTGGTGAAACTGTGGATGAAATTTCTCTCCATAGCAAGGGGCTTATCAAGGGGAGAAAAAAGGGTGATATTTTTATTCCGATTGCTCCAGTTAAGATTTTGTCGGATGGAGATTTGACGAAGAAGCTGGTTTTCAAAATTACCGCGATTTCTGGTTCTGCTAAGGAGAAAATACAGAAAGCTGGCGGTGAACTTGTAATCAATGCGGAAAAATCTGCGACAGAAGGTTCGGGGCAGTAACAGGTGATACATGGCTAATCCATTAGTAGGTATTTTTAGAATAAAAGAACTCCGGGAGCGCATCGCCTTCACATTCATGATGCTAGTAGTGTTCAGGATTGGCACGTTTATCCCTATACCGGGGGTCAACATCCGCGAGCTGAGTGCATACTTTCAAGCTCAGACGCAGGGCGGGAATCCTATTATTGATTACCTCGATTTTTTTGCAGGCGGTGCTTTTTCCAACTTTTCGGTATTTATGCTGGGGATTATGCCTTACATATCGATGTCGATCATTATGCAGTTGCTGTTGATTGTTTTCCCCAAGCTCAAAAAAATCTCCCAAGAAGAAGGGGGAAAAAAGAAGATACAAAAGTACCAACGCTATGGAACTGTGGGTATTTGTTTAGTTCAGTCTTTCGCAGTTACCCGTTTTGCTCAAAACATTTCTCAAACAGTAGAAAATCTTATTTCTATAAACATGTTTTCTTTTACGCTCATCGCAATGCTTACGGTTACGACGGGAACAATGTTCCTTATGTGGATTGGTGAGCAGATTACCAAACGGGGAATAGGCAACGGTATTTCTCTGCTTATTTTTGCTGGTATTGTTGCGCGCCTCCCTACTGCCGCCTGGGAACTGGGGTCTCTAGTTAAGGCGGGGGATATTAACCTCGTTTTCGTGGTTGTAGTTTTTGTTATGTTTGTGGCGGTTGTTTCACTTGTGGTTTTTGAACAGCAGGGGCAGCGAAAAATTCCTGTTAATTACGCAAAGCGGATTGTTGGTCGCAGAATGTATGGCGGAATGCCGAATGCTTTTATTCCTTTTAAGATTAACCCTTCTGGCGTAATTCCGGTAATTTTTGCTTCATCTATTCTTACGTTCCCGCTTCAGATTTCTTCAATGGTGGGCGCAGAAGTGGCGTGGATGGGGGCAATTTCCCGTGCGTTAACTCCGAATGGACCTCTGTACAATACATTCTATGTTCTTTTGATAGTATTCTTTGCATATTTTTACACCCAGGTAACCCTTAATCCAATTGAGATTTCTAAGCAGATTCGGGAAAACGGTGGTTCCATACCCGGAATACGCTCTGAAAGAATTGAAGAGTACCTGACAAAGATTCTTAACCGTATCGTGTTGCCCGGCTCGCTTTATCTTGCAGGTATTGCGGTTATGCCGACTTTTATACAATATCTGTTTGGTTTTCCACCTTCTATTTCTAACCTTATGGGTGGAACGGCTCTTTTAATTATGGTCGGTGTAGACCTTGACACAATGAGCCAAGTTGAAGGATTCTTAAAGATGCATCACCATGAGGGATTGACGAAGAAGGGGCGATTGCGAGGACGAAATTTATAGTTTTTCTGGGTAATTTCTTAATTATGGGCAAGACCCAGTTGACTAAGTGTTCTAAATTTGTTTTAATAGTAGGGCTTTTTATAAAGCTGGCGAAGGAGAGGATGGATGAAAGTCCGGACAAGTGTTAAACCAATTTGCGATAAATGCAAGGTAATCAAGCGAGACGGAATTATCCGTATCATTTGCAAAAACCCAAAGCATAAACAGAAGCAGGGTTAGGAGAGTATATGGCGCGGCTTGTGGGAGTAGACCTCCCTAATAAACACGTTAATATTGCTTTAACTTATATTTTTGGCATTGGTCGTCCCAGTGCTGATGCGATTTGTGTTAAAGCTAAAATTGATCCTATTAGGATGATTAACGATCTTTCTCAGGAAGAGCTTAATACTCTGAGGAATATTATTGAAAGCGATTATAAGGTTGAAGGCCGCCTCCGTACAGAAGTAGCCTTGAATATCAAGCGCCTTATGGATATTGGGTGTTACCGGGGGCTTCGCCATCGTAAGGGATTGCCCTTGAGAGGTCAGAGGACAAGAACGAACGCCCGTACTCGCAAGGGTAAAAAGAAAACCGTTGCTGGTAAGAAGAAATAAGTGATCGGAGGATACAGTGGCTGGTGCTAGCAAGAATGTCAAAAAGAAAAAAGAAAAGAAATCTGTATATGAAGGGAACGTATACATTCAGGCTACGTTCAACAATACGATTGTTACTATTACTGACCTTATGGGGAACGCAGTTTCGTGGGCAAGTTCTGGTCAGTTGCAATTTCGGGGAGCCAAGAAATCAACGCCATTTGCGGCACAGAGCGTAACCGAGACTGCTGCACAGAAAGCAATGCAAGTAGGAATAAGAGAAGTTCATGTGTATGTAAAGGGGCCGGGGATTGGTCGGGAATCGGCTATACGCCAGCTTGGTGTCTTGGGTATCAAGGTAAAATCGATAAACGATGTAACCCCGATTCCGCATAATGGTTGTAGGCCAAGGAAAACACGCCGCATTTAGCGGTTGTGGTATTATAGAGAGGAAGAATTATGGCACGATATACTGGTCCAACTTGTCGGCTTTGCCGGACGGAGCAGAAAAAGTTAATGCTCAAAGGGGACCGTTGCAAAAGCGACAAGTGTCCTATTAACAAAAAGCGCGCTGCCCCGGGGAAGGATCCTAAACTTCGCGTGGGTAAACGCTCTGATTATGGGCATCAGCTTCGGGAAAAACAGAGGCTTAAAAGAATTTACGGGATGCAGGAAAAGCAGTTCAGTCTTTTCTTTGAAAGGGCGCTTCGTATGCCCGGAAGTACCGGTGAAAACCTGTTTGCTCTTTTGGAGCGGAGGTTGGATAATGTGGTATACCGTTTGCGTTTCGCGGTAAGCCGCAGCCAGGCTCGTCAGCTTGTACTTCACGGTCATGTCAAGGTAAATGGAAAACGGGTTAATATTCCCTCATACCTTGTGCGGGCGGAAGATACTATCGAAATTGGTGAGCCAAGCAAAAACTTGGGTGTGATAAAGGGTGCATTGAAGGAATTTGGAAAATCTGGTGTAATGCCATGGCTTAATCTGGATCCTGATGCAATGAAGGGAAAGTTTCTTGCTGTTCCGAGGCGTAACGATGTTACCGATCTTGCAGATATTAAGGAGCAGATGATTGTTGAATTATATTCTAAGTAAGGAGTTTTCATGGCCCGTAAGAACCTTTTGAAAGGATTCAAACGTCCTAAAGGTATTACCTTTGAGCACAGTGAACTGAAAAAAGATTACGGCAAATTCACCGCAGCTCCGTTTGAACCTGGATTTGGTACAACTGTAGGGAATACTTTGCGACGGGTACTTCTCTCTTCTATTCAGGGGTACGCTATTACGGCGGTTAAGATCACTTCCTATGATGAGTCGGGAGTGGCTCATATGGTATCCAGTGAATTTGAAACAATTCCCAATATTATTGAGGATACCCTAGAAGTAATTAACAACCTTAAGCAGATTCGCCTCAAGCTTCCTGATGATCTGGAATCGGCCGTTTTGCTGTTTGAGTTCTCTGGAAAATGCGAGATAAAGAGTAGTGATCTTGCCCGCCAAGGACAGGTAGAAATCCTGAGCACTGGGCAGCATATAATGACCTTGATGGATAACGCCCGGATTGATCTCGAGGTGCAAATTGATCTAGGTCGCGGGTATGTTCCGTCGGATGTGAATGAACGTTATGTGGATGTCATCGGGACAATCCCCTTGGATTCGATTTTCTCCCCAGTGAAAAAGGTCAAGTATTTGGTTCTCCCGACTCGGGTTGTTCAGCGTAACGATTATGACAAGCTGGAGCTTGAGATATGGACAGATGGAACGATTAGGCCTGAAGATGCTCTTGCCGAGGCAGCAAAGATAGCCAAGGATCATTTTTCTGTATTTATTAACTTTGATGAAAACAGCTTTGGATCGGGCGATGAATATGACGAGGATGATGACAGGGTGCGCCAAATTCTTAACACTCCAGTAGAGGAGTTGGAGCTTTCTGTTCGTTCTTCAAACTGCCTTAAGAACGCTAACATAAAAACTATAGGCGAGCTTACTCGGAAAACTGAAGATGATATCGCCAAAACCCGTAATTTCGGGAAAAAATCCCTCCAAGAGATTAAAGAAAAACTCAAAGAGTGGAACTTAAGTTTGGGGATCACTGATATAAACGTTCTAAAGAACGCAGTTAAGGTAACAACGTCCCAAAAGGAAGAAGAAAATGAAGCATAGAAGAGGCTTTAATCCCTTGGAGCGGATGTCAGCTCACCGAAAAGCTCTGCACCGTAGTATGGTTACTTCCTTGTTCACGTATGAACGGATCAGAACCACAAAGACAAAGGCGCTGGCAATTAGGCGGAGTGCTGAAAAGCTCATAACCCGTGCTAAAGTTGACAGTGTTCACAATCGAAGGCTCGTTTCTGGTCGTGTTTTTGACGAGGGAATTGTGGTAAAACTGTTTACTAATATCGCTCTACGTATGAAAGAACGCCCCGGTGGTTACACCCGGATTATCAAGCTGGGCGAGCGTCCTGGAGATGCTGCGGAAATGGTCATCCTTGAACTGGTTGACTATAAATTGAATCCAGATGAAGCGTCTGAAAAGAAAGCCAAAAAAGACGCTAAAAAGCAAGCGAGACGAACAGCCGCTTCCAAATAGGAGAAGAAATAGATGTCTAAGGCTCACAGAGGTAAGGGGATTCGGGGACTGGTTTCCCACGGACGGGGTGAATGCCCTGTTTGTAACAGAAAGAATGTTAAGATTCTCTATGAACAGGAATCTGGAGAAGTCAAGGTTAAGATTTGTAAGACCTGTAAAGCCGCAATAAAACACGGCAAAAAAAGTGTTCCTGTTGCGAATTAGGTTAATGTAAGTATATTTGTGCTAAACTGCAAACCGCACGGTGCGTAAATGGTTAAGAGTCTGTTTTGAATTTCGGAGCAGACTCTCATGAAGACGCAAGCCGTGCGGTTTTGGTAATAATGCTTTTGAAGTAATCCGCTTCTTTTTCAGTTAAGGCAGCGCGTGAGAAAATATCCCTGAAAAAGTGTTCGTGATTCTCGCTGCCTGTTTGTTTATAAAATCCAAATAATTTGAGATTATCGGTCAACTCCCGTGCAACAAAGTGAAGTGCTTCCTGACCTAATGGAAGCCACTGTCCGCTAACAGTTTCTGTGCGTCCATCTTGATTTTCCAGGATTTTGAATAGTTCGTAAGCATAGATCATAACAGCGTGGGACAGATTGAGCGAAGGAAATTCTTTGTTTGCGGGGATGTGGGAGGCAAGATTGCACACTTCGATTTCCTGCGCGTCAAGACCGGTGCGTTCATTGCCAAAAACCAAGGCAGCAGGACCTGGATGACTTTTAAGAAAAAGCGCCAGTTCTGCTGGAGGCATTGTTGGTTTACGGCGGCGGCCTCGGCGGTGAGAAGTGCCAATAACCAACGTGCAATCCTTTACGGCGCTGTGAAGGGAGTCGAAGGTTTCCGCTTTTTCCCAAATATCGGCAGCATGGACAGCTCGTGCGCGGATAACAGCCTCAATCCCGCCGTAAGCAAAACCAGATTCGGTAAGCGTTGCTGCTGTTATAGCCGCTGCTGGCTCGTTGGAAAACTCAGGCGCGACCAGTCGTAGGCGGGAAAGCCCCATGTTTTTAATTGCCCGGCAGGCGGCACCAACATTCCCAGCTTCGGCGGGTCGGGAAAGGACAACTATCACATCTGACAAACGCATAAACCATAGTACACAATCTGAATTTTTTACGCTATACTGCAAGCAATGGTAACTAAACAAGAAGAAGGGGGGCGTTTGCTGCCGTTTTCTGGCAGAAAAGCCCTTGTTGTCGGAGGAACGGGTGGTATTGGCAGGGCGGTGGCACTTGGCTTGGCGCAAAGGGGTGCGGAGGTAATAGTTCACGGGGGAGCATCTCTCATGCGGCTTGAGAATACGCTGGCGGCAATTCGGGAGGCGGGTGGAAAGGCTGACGGATTTCTACACCCTATAAACGGCGCTGAGGCTGCGGTGGACATTCTTGCCCGTTGTCCATCTCCCGATATTCTCGTTTGTGCGTGGGGTCCCTTTATGCAGGGGGCTTTGGAAACCCTTGATAGTGAATTTTGGCAGAAAACAGTGGAAAATAACCTTGTTTTTCCTGGGATTATGGTTTCTCAGGTACTATCGGGGATGATTGCCCGGAATTGGGGGAGAATTTTGCTTTTTGGCAGTACAAATACCGATTCCATCAGGGGATTTGTTACTAGTGCGGCGTATTCTGCAGCAAAAACTGCGCTTGGGGTACTTGCAAAATCTGTGGCAAAAACAGCTGGTTTTCGTGGTGTAACGTGTAACGTTGTGTGTCCGGGTCTCACCGACACAGAATACACTTCGAAAGATTTGCTGTCTTATAACCGTGAAAAAAGCCCCGGTGCCAAGCCTCTGAGTGCTGGAGAGGTTGCTGCCGCTGCGCTTGCTATTCTGGAAAATTCGGCGGTAAACGGCGCGGTGGTGGCTGTGGATCAGGGTGTTGTTGTGTGATGGAAATTGCCAATACTTTGCTTGCACCCAATGCCGGGTTTGATAAAAAATACTGGATAGGCATATTGCAACAATATTAAATTTCGTGTATTATATGTAGAATGAGTGACTATCTTGATCCCAATAATGAAGAGCTTTTGAAAGACTTTTTCAGCGAAGCTCAGATGCAGGTTGACACCTTAGAGCAAAACATTCTGGTTTTGGAAAACGAGGGGGCCAACAAAGACGCCGTGGACGAGATTTTTCGCGCAGCCCATACGCTGAAAGGCGGTTCGGCTACGGTGGAAATGATGGAACTTTCCCGTTTTACCCACATCGTGGAAGATGTGCTCGATGCGATCCGTTCCGATCATCTTGCAATGAACGAGGATGTTGTTGATATTCTCCTTTCCGCCATTGATGTAATTAAAGAAATGCTTGAACAGCGGATGGACGGAAGTGTGTATCAGGAGGATACCTCCGAAATTGCGGGGAGACTCACTGCCCTTCTGTCTGGGAAGGACAAAGGTAAAAGTGCCGCCGCCAGCCCTGCAAAAGCTGCGTCTCCCGCGCCTGCTGTAAAAGCGCCCGCTGCTCCTGTTGCTGGTCACGAACTCAGCGAGGCTGAATTTATTGAGCTTAAAGATGCTGTTGATGGCGGTCTCCCGATTGTGCGGGTTGTGGTTAAATTTGACGAAAGTAGTTTAATGAATACCGTTGGAGGTATTCAGGTCTACGCTGTTCTGAAGGGAATCGGCACAGTTCTCAAGACAATTCCAGAATTTGAACAATTATATGAAGATAATTTTTTCCCCACGGTGGAATATTTTATCGCTTCTTCTGAAGACCCCAGTGAAATCAGGCGGTCTGTGCTTATTCCGGATGTCTCGTTAGGCGCGGATGTTGCGCTTATCACCGGGCCCGGGCGTTCTACAACAGCCCAGTCGAAACCTGCCGTTGCGCCGGTAACGCAAGTGGCAAAACCAGTAGAAACGGCGGCGCAAGCCGCACCTGTTATGGCGGCAGCTTCAGCAGAGAAACCTGCAGCGGCGGCAACGTCGGAAGATGCCAAAAAAGCCGGCAGAGAGGCTGGCTCTATACTGAGAGTTGATTCCAAGCGCATAGACGATCTGTTGAATCTGGTTTCAGAGACGGTTATCACCAAGGCCGCCTTTAACCAGATAAGTTCTCAGTTTGGGGGGCTTCAGACGGAACTGCATAACATAGAAGGTTAGTTTCGGGAAAAGATTAAAAGCCTGTTCGACAGCCTTCCGGAATTGCTTGAGAATATTCAGGCTGGAAAGTCTGTAAAGGAAGTCCGCAAAGAAATCGGCGAGGAATACGGCGATATTTTCTCTCTGTTCGATGGTTTTGAGGCTACGTTTAAGGGTGTTGTCGGCAAGTTCCGCTCGTCCTCGCAGAATCTCGGGCGGATTACCGGGGAACTTCAAGAAGGCGTTATGCGGATTCGGATGGTTCCCATTAGCCAGATTTTCAGCCGTTTCCCGCGGCTTGTGCGCGACCTTTCAAAGAGCCTCAATAAGAAGATCAACCTGGTTATCGAAGGTGAAGAAACCGAGTTGGACAAGTCAGTTATCGAAGATCTTTTGGATCCGATAATGCACTCGGTGCGGAACTCGGTGGATCACGGTATTGAATCTGCTGAGGATCGCAAAGCCGCAGGCAAGAACGAAGAAGGTACGGTGCTTTTGAAAGCTGCCAACGAAGGAAATATGATTGTTATCGAGATTTCCGACGATGGTAAGGGTATTGACGTAGAGTCGATAAAATCTAAAGCAGTGGAACGAGGGCTTGTCAGTCCCAACAAGGTGCTGACCGATGTGGAAGCGTTTAACCTTATCTTTGAACCGGGTTTTTCAACTGCCAAGCAGGTTACGGCTATTTCGGGCCGGGGTGTCGGGCTCGATGTGGTGCGCCGTTCTATCGAAAAACTTAACGGTACGGTAACGGTTACTTCCGAAAAAGGCAAGGGTACCAAGTTCACTATCAAACTGCCGCTTACGTTGGCGATTATTCAGGGCTTGTTGGTACGGGTGGGGCCGGAAATTTACTCGATCCCCATCACCTCGGTTATCGAAAGTCTAAGAATCAAACCTGCCGATATACGAATGATAGACAATAACGAAGTGTTTAATATTCGTAGCGATGTGATTTCTCTGCTTAGGCTGAATCGGCTTTTTGGTATCCGCAGTGAAGAACAGCAGGATTATTGCTTTATCGTCATCGTAGGAAACGCTGAAAAAAAGATGGGCTTTATGGTAGACAGTCTTATCGGTGAGGAAGATGTGGTTATCAAGCCCCTGCGGGATCAGTTTACCAACTCGCCGGGCATAGCGGGCGCGTCGATATTAGGAGACGGTTCGGTTTCCCTCATTATCGATGTAGGTCAGCTCCTTGAATTGGGCTTGAAGAAGGAAATGGAAAACCGCCGGGCGCGGGAAGTTGCCAGCAGGTGGTAGCAGATTTTTATCCGGTGGCTGGCTGACGTGCAATAAAAGGCGGCAGCCGCGCTGGAATAGCGAGGAAATTAAGTATGTCGATGATAAAAGATCTTGCTCAGGTAAATGCTGAACTTCAAGAGCAAAAAGAACGTGTTGATACCGTTGACTTTAAGATGGTAACGTTCTCTCTGGCGGGGAAAGATTACGGGGTAGACATTATGAATGTCAAGGAAATTGCGAAGGCGAGCAAGTTTACCTATGTTCCCAACGCGGCTTCTTTTGTCCGGGGGGTGTACAATCTTCGCGGCGATATTATCCCGGTTATTGACCTCCGTATGTTTTTTCACATGCCGGTCGTGAAAAATAAGGACAATCTTGAAAATATGCTTATCCTGCGTATTGAGGACCGCGTTTACGGTACGATTGTTGACAAAATTGACAAAGTTGTAGGGATTAACGCGGAAAATATCCAGCCCCCGCATCCTATTTTTGGGGATATTAATATAAAGTTTATCAGCGGGGTGGTCGAAAAGCAGGGGAATCTTTACATCATTTTGGATGTAATGCGGATATTTACCCAGTCTGAGGAAGATAAGAAAAAACCGCGCGGCTCTGTTGTCGATAATGCGGGGGCTTTTTCTGCTCCGGCGGTGGCTGAGGCGCTTACTGCCCTTGATTCTCAAAAGGCGGTCTCTGATTCCGCCCTTGATTTTATTAAGGAAAATCTGCCCATCTTATACAAGTTTCACCCCAGTAGTATCAACGAGACGTGGGTACATCAGCGTTTTACCGAGTGGAGTTCAACTCGTACCGGGGAGGAACTCCAGATCAAGAATGCGGAAGAGGCTGCAGAGTACATTTCCGGTTTTGCCTCGCAAGATACCGATCGTTTCTGGAGAGACAACCACGCTGCGCTGGTAAAAGATATTTTGCCGGATAATACTTCGAGTATTATCAACGTGTGGAATGTAGGCTGCGGAAGGGGCTATGAAACTTTTTCGTTTGCGTGTATACTAAGATCGCGTTACCCCGGTGGGCGTATAAAGATTTGGGCTAATGACAACGATATTATGGCAGTGTCCCAAGCGCCGAATATGACGTTTGAGTTTGATGATTTGCCTGAGTATTGCCGCCCATTTGTGAACAAGGGGCGTAACGGGTATAGTTTTAATCAGGCTATCAAGGATTCAATTGTTTTTGAATACCACGATGTTCTGCACGACAGTCCTTTGCCGGATTTGGATATTATTCTAATTCGGGATGTTTTGTCGTTTTTGCCGGAGGCGGATCAGCACCGGGTAATTCAGAACTTTGGTGAAAAATTGAAACCCGGAGGGCTTCTGATAGTGGGTAAGAATGAGGTGATGCCCGGAGGGGCTTGGAACTTTACGGGGCGAGAGCCGGTTTCCGCGTTCACGTACATATAAGTAAGATATTTTGTAAGACAAGGAGCAGTAATATGAGAGTTGAATACATTAACCCTTTTGTTGAGTCTTCGTTTAATGTGTTAAAAGAGGTGCTTGGTGGCACAGAATTAAAACGAGGTGATCTGTATCTAAAATCGTCTACTATGCAGATTATGGGTGTTGCGGCGTTGGTCGGGCTTGCGGGGGATGTGGAAGGTCGGGTGCTCTTCGACATGAGCAAAGAAACCGCCCTTGCAGTGGCCAGCGGCATGAACCAGGAAGAGATGACGGTTATGGACGAGATGGTCAAGGCAACAATTACCGAGCTTGCCAATATGATCACTGCGCAGGCAGTTACCAAACTCCACGACTTGGGCTTTAAGTTTGACCTTACCCCGCCAGCGCTCTTTACTGGCGACAACATGGAGGTTTCCAATAATCTGGATGTGGAAGCGCTTATTGTTCCTATGACGATCGGTCCTAACGGTAAAGACGGCAAGATCGAAATAAACGTTGTTATTCGGGAACGAAGTTAGTTTTAGTGCGGCTGTAGGCTCAGGCGAATTGCCTGTGCCGAGTGTCGTGTGTTTCAGAGGGCGGTTAGCTCAGTTGGTTAGAGCACTAGCTCGACACGCTAGGGGTCACAAGTTCGAGTCTTGTACCGCCCATTTTTATTTTTAGGGAGTAAACGCCACATGTAGGTTGGTGTTTACTCTCTGTTCGTTTTCTGCTAGTGAGGAAGGGCTGAGGGAAATTACTTCTCGTGGGAATTATATAGGGAAGGAAATATTTGTCTTTAGCCTATTGGTAAGAAACTGCCCAACAGTAGCGACAGGGTAAATGACAGCATTATTATAAGAAAATTCTTCACAGATAGAGAAAATGTTTCGGGCTTTACTTGGCGGTGGGTAAATGTGTTGATGTTTTTCTGCACCGGAAAAATTGTTACAAGGGTAATAAGGCACCATACCGGAACCATTCGGAGAGCGCATGCCGTTGCAATGGCGAGATAAGCGAGGTAGTTCAAAGCCGCAAACAGAGTAAGGGCGTTGGCGATGCCGATGTGCCGCGGTAAAGTGTAGCGGCTGGGCTTGTCGGCTTCCAGATCGCAGATATTGTTTGCCAGCATTATATTGGCAATCAGGCAAACGGCTGGAACACTAACAAGGGCTAATGCAGAAAGGTTGTCAAGGGCGATGTCTATTCGCATCTGCCAATTCTGCGCGGTAATGTCTATAATGGGAACTATCGGCGCATTGATGCTTACCACTATAAACATAATAATAAATCCCATCACAAAACCTGAGACCGCTTCGCCGTAGGGGGATTTGGAAATGGGGGCGGGACCGTAAGTGTAGGTAATGCCCGCGATAAAGCAGAGCACTCCGGCTAGAAGCACTGCAAGTCCGTGGAGGTATGCAAGGTGCAAGCCTAGAACGCCAGCAAAAATAATCATTGTGAAAATAATTATCAGACTAAGCCGACGGCTGAAGTGCGGCGTGGTATTTTTTTCGCGGTTGTCAAGGTAGTTGTTGATAGCGGTAACAGACATATCAAACAGCAGGGCGGCGGCAAGATAAATGAGCGAACTACGGATGTTTATTTTACCAGTTAAACGGAACGCGTAG
>Ga0131853_10016281_pt1 | contig 13574 bp, 17 predicted proteins | sample TergutLab28metaG_FD_92764 | JGI IMG/M metagenome (GOLD analysis project Ga0131853, IMG submission 92764) | Labiotermes labralis P1 segment gut microbial communities from Petit-Saut dam, French Guiana - Lab288 P1 (version 2) (version 2) | ecosystem: Host-associated > Arthropoda: Insects >... | reverse complement strand
GTTTAATTATTATGGTATCAAAATTAACAGCCACAATAAAGCTATATGTCCACTCCATAATGAAAAAACACCATCTTTAAAACTGTACCCTACTACAAATAGTTTCTATTGTTTTGGTTGCGGTAAAGGTGGCAGCACTATAGATTTTGTGGTGGCCTATTATAGCCTGGAACCTCTGGAAGCTGTCAGGAAATTGGACAATGATTTTTGCTTAAGGCTTACTGATGGGGAAGCTTCAGAGGAACAAACGCTGCAAATAGCAGAGAGGGAAAAGGATAAGGAAATAACCAGCGCTTTTAATAAATGGGAACATAGCTATTATAATTATGTATGTGAAAATATCCACTTATTAGAAGCGCTGGAAGTGGTTAGTAATCCCGGTACAACAGGCGAATTTACAGATGATTTTATGTCAGCGATAAACAGAAAACAATTACTTGAGTATCATTGGAGCATACTTTTTAGTGGTAATCTACAAGACAAAATTAGTCTTTATATGGACATTAACAAGGCGGTGAGAGATGGCGAGTTCAGGCAACAAAGACATTGCGGATGAGATAAAGAAGCAAATAGCCCAAAATAATAAACCACATGAAATAATGACAGCAAGAGCATTACAAAAAGCAGACTTGCCGTCAATCAGATTTATTGTTGCTGAAATTCTTCCGCAAGGGCTTGCCCTTTTAACAGCGCCATCAAAATATGGTAAAAGCTGGCTGACGCTTGACCTGTGTTTGTCTGTAGCAGAGGGTGAGCCATTTCTGGGCTTTAACACTGAAAAGTGCGGAGTTTTTTACTTAGCGCTTGAAGATAGCTACAGGCGGCTTAAAAAGCGTATGAACTCTATATTAAAAGACAGAATAGCGCCGGAATGTTTTAGCTACGCAATAAACGCACCAACCCTAGATAATGGGTTGGATGTTTATCTACGGCAATACATAAAGGAACACCCGGAAACAGGGTTAATTGCAATTGACGTATTACAGAAAGTGCGTTCGCTCACAAGGCAAAGCAATAACCCTTATGCCGCTGAATATGCTGATTTAAGCATTTTAAAGAACATAGCAGATGAGTTTAATATAGTTATACTGGTGCTGCATCATAACCGCAAAATGACAGATGGAAGCGACCCATTTAACATGATAAGCGGTACCATGGCAATTATGGGAACCTCTGACGTTTCCATAGTTCTTCACCGAGAGAAAAGAACAGACGAAGAAACAACATTAAGTATCACCGGGCGTGATGTGGAAGAGCACGACTATAAAATAAAATGGGATAAGCAAACATGCAGACAGCAGCTTGTAGGCAGTGTTGAGGAAATACAGACTGCCAATGATGAAGAGGAGTATAACAAAGACCCTGTAGTTATTACAATAAAAGGACTACTGAAAGATAATTCTATAGGTGTTGTGCGTACAGCCAGTGATTTTTTAATTGACATGGCGCGGTATGCCGGGAACTATGATGGACATACACCCCATTCTCTTGCTAAGAAGTTTCCAAACATAGCGCATAAATTGTATTTATATGACAGAATAATTCATAAATCATCAAGACGTAATCACACCTTTTCTTTTGATAGAGAGCTTAGACTTGTAAGTTTGCATGATGAAAATGATTAAATATCAAATCACACTTTTCGTGTGTACGTGTTGTACTTGTGTGTACGTGTTACTTTCTTCAAAGTACATAGGTAAAAAGCCCCTTGTATAGCGGATTATGTACGTGTTGTACTTGTTGTACGTGTATTTTATACACTTAGAAAAAAACGAGAGAAACAAATTTCTTCCAGTGTGTAAAACACAAGTACAACACGTACAACACGTACCAAAGCATTGAAATTACTTGCTTTGAGCATGTAAGTTTTCATTTTCAAACACGTACACGCAAGTACAACACGTACAAAAGTCAACAGACAAGCCATTTTTCACTATTTAATTAAAAAAAATAAACACAAGGAGTGTTAACCCATGACAGAGCGTAAAAGAAACTGCTGCATTGATTGTATAGCCTTTTGCATAACAGACATAGACGGTAATCAATACGGTTGGTGTACCATATTTGGGCATGATACCGCGCTTATTGGTGGTTGCAGTCTCTTGAAAAAGCGTAATTCAGAAGATATTGCTGTTTATCCCTTTGAATATGTGCCAATAAAACCAATGAACCAGCGCGATTTTCGTAAATGGTACAAGAATCCTTATTTGAAAATTCTAAGTGAGCCAAGAACAGTAAAGCCAAAGGATAAGGCCGGTATTTCTATCACAAGCAAGGTTGAAAAGCTCTGCCTATGAAAATATACACGCCCTACCAGCAATACATAAGACAGTGCTTAGCAGATGTCTATAGATTCCTGGACACCCACAAACAACCGCGCACAAATGAAGATTGGGCGGCAATAGCAGAGACACTTAAGCAATACAAAGACCCTTTTACATCTTCCTTACTCATAGCCTGTGTAAATGAGCTTGAGCGGGAGTATACGGCAAGCAAAAAGATGGGAGTTGATTAATATATGCCAGAGAACGAAGAGTTAACCATAGCAATTGAAAATACCCCGGAACTTACCAAAGCAGTTGACACATTAAGCGAGTATTTACGAGGTTTGGAGCTTGATACAACTATAAATAACAGGTTAGTAGCATTAACAACAGATGTATATAATGAGTCTAGAATAAATGGTTTTTCACAAGGGTTTGACATGGGCATTAAGACAATGAAAGAACTGAGAGGTGATTAAAATTAACATATTCAACAAAATATTCCGGCGCAAACCGCCGGAGCCAGCAAGGGCCGAACTTATAACAAGTTTAGGCCCTACTTTTACGCCGTTTTCAGGCAATGCGTACACTAACGACATATACCGTGGAGCCGTGGACGCTATAGCCCGAAACGCCTCTAAGCTTAAAGGTACTCATGTCATAAAAACGGACACAGGCAGAGATGGCAATAAGTCTGACCTTGACAGGCTCTTGCAAATGCGGCCAAACCCATATATAAGCGCTTTTGATATGCTTTACAGGCTTATAACCCACTATTATTTATATAATAATGCTTTTGCTTACTTGCAAAAAGATAACAGAGGCCAATTAATGGGCATATTCCCTCTTAAGGCTAACGGTGTGGAGTTTATGACGGATTTGTCAGAAGAGTTATTTTGCAAGTTCCTTCTAAGCAACGGCAAAGATTATATATTGCCCTACTCTGATATAGTTCATTTACGCCGCAATTATAACGACAATGACTTATTCGGTGACCCTAACACCGCCTTAATACCTGCTCTTGAACTTGCACATACACAAAATGAGGGCATAATAAAGGGCATATCTAACAGCGCTAACATACGAGGGATTTTAAAATTTACTCAGGTACTTGCACCTGACATGCTGAAAGAAGAAAGAGAAAACTTCATAAGCGATTACATGAGAATGAACAATAACGGCGGCGTAGTTGTAACAGACGCTAAGGCAGAGTATTCACCTATCAACAATAAGCCTTATGTCATAGACGAAAAGCAGTTACAGGCCACAAAAGACAAAATCTACTCTTACTTGGGCGTGTCTGAAAAAATAGTAAATAGCAGCTATAACGAAAACGAGTGGGCGGCCTTTTATGAAAGTGTCATAGAGCCTATAGCCGTACAATTATCCTTAGAATTTACCGAAAAAGTGTTTACACCGAAAGAACAGGCGTTCGGTAATTCTATTTTGTTTGAGGCTAACCGGCTACAATTCACAAACGCACGTACTAAAGCCGCTCTAATTAATGAATTAATGCCTTTGGGCCTTTTAAGCGTCAATCAGTCTTTAGAGATATTAAATTTGCCCCGTGTGCCTGATGGAGATAGACGTATTATAAGTCTTAACTACATAAATGCCGAAAAAGCAGACCAGTACCAGCTAGGGGCAGAAGCAAGCGACACCGTGCCGCAAAACAGCAATGAAGAGGTTCAAGACGTTGCAGAAGAGGTAAGCGGCAAACAATTAAATGGCGCACAAACACAATCGCTATTAAATGTTATGGCTAGGTACGCGACTAAAGATTTAACCTTAGGTCAAGCAATAAATATTATTGCCATATCTATAGGCGTTTCAAGGCAGCAAGCTAAAAACATTATAGAGGGGTTGGAATGATGGAACACCCTGATATAAGTAAGATGTTGGCTCAAGGGTATCTCACAAAGCCTAAAGTTGCCCTTAAATGTGACTTATGCAGAGAAAGCATACATGACGGTGAGGAGTATTTTTATTTTGAGGACGATACCGTAGTATGTGAGGCTTGCGATTATGATTATTTTTTAATACTTAGGAGAAAAGCCAGAAAAACAGCGGAGGTGAGGCAATGAAAGTAATTGTAGTGTTTGGGCCGCCCTGTGCCGGAAAAACTACCTATGTGAAAGAGCAAGTAAAAGAAAATGACCTGGTATATGACTATGACAGCTTGCAACGTGCTTTGAGTTTTGGCAACGGCAGCATTAGCAACAAAAATTTACATGATTACATAATAAGCTTTAGGCGCTTAATCTGTGACAGACTTTTTATTGAAAAAAACATTGATACTGCTTACATTATCACTACTTACTTAAGTGATAACTTCAAAAGTTTTCTAAAGCCTCTCAATCCTGAGTATGTGTCAATAAACCCCGGTATTGATGTCTGTTTTGAACAGCTTGAGGCCGATATAGAGCGACCGGACAAGGAAGCTCAGAGAGAGCTAATACAATCATGGTACAAACGTTATGAAGGAGGCGAACAGCGAAATATGAAAGAAATAAGAGTATGTGAAATAAGAGCCGCAGGCCCGGCAGAGCCTGACGGACTTATTATACAGGGCGTACCCATAGTATATGATACGCCCACAACCATAAACGACCCGGCAGGGGCGTATACAGAGATTATACGAAAAGGCGCGCTTGATGATACTGATGTATCTGACACGCGCCTTTTGTATAACCATGATTTAAACAAAGTACCTTTAGCAAGAACGCCTAAAACTATGCAATTAGTCAAAGGCCCGGCAGGGCTTGAAATGGTTGCTAGTTTGCCGGACACAGCAGAAGCCCAAGCGGTTTATACAGCAGTTAAGCGCGGGGATTTATCCGGCATGAGTTTCGCCTTTAAAGTGCCTGTAGGCGGTGACAGATGGAACAGAGAAACAAGAGTAAGAGAGATATTCAAAATTGATAAGATTTATGAGGTATCAATAGCACCCTTCCCGGCCTATCCGCAAGCAAGCGTCGAAGCGCGCTCTGCTTTACAGGATATGGAAAAAAGGGCCGCGCTTATCATTAAATGCAATCAATTATTATTAAAATCATAAGGAGCGATTATATTATGACATTCAAAACAGTACAGGAAGCTTTTAACCACTATAGGACAGCCACAACAAGCGCAATTGAAACAAGGGCCGCGGAGATTAAGAATTTGATTCAAACTGACGCTAATGCTGATATGGATGCACTAAACATAGAGCTGGACGGCCTAAACGAAGCAAAGACAAATATAGAGGAGCGTTCAGCAAAGAGCGGTAACAATCAACAATTTAACCCTGTAACAGGTATGAACTTTACCGCAGCCGCACGGATGGCGGCAGACGAGGACATACTTGCAAGCCGTGAATATAGGAGCGCCTTTTGTAAAACAATGCTTAATCAACAGCTAAGCAGCGAAGAAAGCGCCGTATACCAAAGAGCCAACCAATTGTTAGCGGCTGAGCGCCGGGCCGCCTTTATCAGCACGACAGAAGCGGCGGCGGTTATACCTACACAGATGCTTGATGAAATATTTCAAAAGGCGGCTGACAGCGGCGGCATACTGTCTTTGTGCAGACGCTTTGACATTCCTGCAAATTTAGCTGTACCTGTTGCAACGCCGGAAGATGCCGCAGAATGGCATGTTGAAGGCGAAGAAGTCACACCAACGAACAAAAAGCCAACCCATGTAAAATTTGAGGGTTTTGAGCTTATGAAGGTATTTAGTATTTCAGCGGCGGCCCGGTCTATGAGCATAAACGCTTATGAAAGTTATTTGCAGCAAGAGCTAAACAGGGTAATAGTTACGGCCTTACAAATTGCAGCAGTAAAAGGTACAGGCGAGGGCCAGCCATTGGGCTTGTTGGCGCCTGATGTTATTAAAGCCGAGCTTTTGAATCAAGCGCCGGCTTATGAAACCTTTGCTAAAACAGCGGCAACCCTTAAGCGCGGCTATAGCTATAATGCAACATGGACTATGAACAACGCTACTTTATATAATTATATCATGAGTACTTTAGATGCAACCGGCAGACCTATATTTAATGAGGCCCGAGAGGGTGGAGCTGATAGAATACTGGGCAAGCCTATAGTTATTGATGATTTTATGCCTGATGGTACTATATTGTTCGGTGACTTTCAGTATTACGGTATGAACTATCCACAAGATATATTGCTTGAAGTAAGCAGAGACAGCAGTTTTAGAAAGGGGTTAATTGATTATAGGTCTATGGCCGTGGCAGACGGTAAGCCGATAATTGATGAAGCCTTTGTCAAGCTTACGCTTAAAAGTTAGGGTGTGTTGTATGATAATGACGATTGAGGATGCGCGAGACGTACTAAGGCTTGACAGCGAGGATAATGACGAGTTATTAATGTCTTTGCTTATTGCCATGCCCGATTATTTGGAAGTAACAACGGGTTATAAGGCTAAAGGGGGGAATTATTCCCCATTAGCCGTTGTTTCGGCCAGATTTCTCTTGCAATTGTGGTACAACGCAGATGGAAGCAATACAGAGAAATTACAGAGAACTATTGACAATCTGCTTACGGCGTTAAGCGTTTCCGAAGGGCGCGCTTAACATGGATAGGGATGTTTATTACAATAAATCCGGCTGTTATGACCCAACAGCCGGGGAAGCTATAAGCAATACAAGTAAAAATATGCGGGTGTTTTACACTACACGAAAATGGCGACGGTGCCGAAATGGGTTTATGGCAAATAGATATTTTGTTTGTGAACGTTGTGGTGGTGTGGCCACTATAGCACATCATAAGAAACCGATTACAGCGGAGAATATTAGTAACCCGGATATAACGCTTAATTGGGATAACCTTGAGGCGGTATGCTATGGATGCCATAGTGCGATTCATGGTGGCGGTGGTGCTGTGTTCGCTGGCGTTACTTTTGACGAGGATGGCAACCTTAAGTATAGCCCCCCGCACCGCGACTAGCGCCGCAGCCCCGGCCGCCACGGCCAGGGGGTATCCGTGACCCTCTATGAGGTTTTATATTAAGGGTGAGTAGTGTTTTTTATGCGTTTTAAGGGCCTTTGGTTAGCTAAGAGGTACTATAGGCTTGCTGATAAACAAAGGCCTGAAAGGGGTGGAAAATGGGCAAAAAGACAGCTAGCTTAAACACTGCTAAGCTTAAGTTTTATTTAGACAAGGTGCCGGAAGATAGAAAAAATATGGCGGTTGACTTGATAATTGAGCTTGAGTTTATGCAAGAAACACTTGCAGAGCTGAGGGAAACAGTTAAGAAAGAAGGGGCAACGGCTTTATTTGAACAGGGTAGACAGCGCTTTATGAGAGAAAACCCGGCGTTAAAAGCTTATAATACTACTATTCAGCGCTACAGCCTTATTTATAAGCAGCTGGAGAGTCTTTTGCCGGAGGTTATCACAGAGCCGATAGCAGACCCGCTTATGGATTTCATAAAGGATGGTCAAAAATGACCGGGCCACAAACAAACTACATAAGGGATTACTGGGCAGAGATTCAGGACGGCCGCGCCATTGTCTCTAAGCGTGTTTATAAGCAGTATGGAAAGCTTGTAGACGCGCTTTTTAATAAAGGGCGGTTTGTATTTGACCATGGCCGAGCTAACCGCCCTATAGAGTTTATAGAGAGCTTTGCCAAACACTCTAAAGGTGAATGGGCCGGGCAGCCGGTTAAGTTGGAGTTATTCCAAAAAGCTTATATATCTGCTTTATTTGGCTTTGTAGATAGTGAAACAGGCTTTAGGCAGTACAAAGAAACTATGTTTCTCTGTGGCCGCAAAAATGGTAAATCAACACTGTTAAGCGGCTTAGCCTTATATATGCTCATGGGTGATGGTGAGGGCGGCAGCGAATGTTATTCAATAGCTACTAAGAAAGACCAAGCCAAGATAGTATTTGATGAGGCCCATAACATGGTTAGGCAAAGCCCGGCCTTGTCGAAGCACATAAGAAAACGTAAGATGGATTTATACTTTAGCGCACTTATGAGTAAATTTCAGGCACTGGGTAAAGACTCAGGCACCTTAGACGGCCTTAACGCACATTTGATAATAGTTGACGAACTACACGGCATTAAAGACAGGGGATTGTATGAGGTTATGCAGCAGAGCCAAAGCGCAAGGCGGCAGCCCTTATTAATCATGATAACCACAGCCGGAACGGTTAGAGAATGTATTTTCGACGATATGTACGAGTATGCTTGTAAGGTGGTTGATGGTACTTTTTCAGATGATAATTTTTTACCCATTCTGTATGAACTTGACAACCGGGAGGAGTGGAAAGAACCTAAAGCATGGGTTAAGGCTAATCCCGGACTGGGTAATATTAAAAAAGCTGAGGATTTAGAGCGGAAAGTAGCAAAGGCCAAGAACAGCCCCAAAGATTTGAACGGTATTCTTACTAAGGATTTTAATATACGCAGTACAATAACATCAGCGTGGCTTACCTTTGAAGATTTGAATAACGAAGATACATTTGATATTAAAGACTTTAGAGGCTGTTATGCCATCGGTGGGGCTGATTTGTCTATTACTACTGACTTAACCTGTGCCACTCTCTTAATGCTTAATAAAGCCGGGCAGCGCTTCATACATCAAATGTACTGGTTGCCCGCTGATAACTTTGATAAGCGCGTGCAGATGGACAAGATACCATATGATATATGGCTTAAGAGGGGCTTGCTTAGGCTGTGTAGTGGCAACAGTATTAATTATGCTGATGTAACCGTATGGTTTATTGAAATGCTTAACGATTACAGCATTACGCCGTTATGGATAGGTTACGACGGCTATTCTGCCAGGTATTGGGTTGATGAGATGGAGAATCACGGCTTCAAGATGGAAAAGGTTATTCAGGGGGCTAAAACCTTATCTTTACCCATGCAACAGCTAGGGGCCGATTTAGCGGCCAAGAAAGTCAATTATAACAATAACCCTATGCTTAAGTGGTGCTTGACTAATACAGGCATACAGACCGACAGGAACGGTAATATAGTGCCTATTAAGAATCAGGCCGCCAAACAGCGCATAGACGGCACATCAAGCCTATTAGATGCTTATGTTGTGCTTATGGCCCATTATCAAGAGTTTTTAAATGTGCAGTAGGAAGGTGATGCAATGTCGCGCAAGAGTAATTTTACTTATATCAAAGATAAGAAAATAGCCATATACAGGCCCATAAAGGGGAAAAGCAGTTATGGGGATATTTATAACAGCGGATGGGAGCCGCTAACCCCTAAAAGGCTATGGGCCTGTTACCAGAGTTTAAAGACTGACCTTAGGTTAGAATCATACAGCCAAGTTTTTGATGCAGAGTGTAATTTCTTTGTTAACTGGCGTAATGATATCGAGGCCGGTATGCATGTGCTGTTTAGGGATAAGCCCTATGAGGTTGTTAGAATTGATGATTTTGAGGGTTATAAGAAGGATTTAAAGCTGACCTGTAAAAGCGTTATGTCTTTTGAGCTTAGCGATTACCCTGTGGTTAAGTAGGGCCGTATAGGAATTAGTATTTGAAATTGTGTCATAATATGTTATAATGTGCCTAGCACAAGTGCATAAGGGCGGTTTAGGCTTGCACTCCCTATAGAAAGGGGGTGGAAGATATGTCTGATTTTGAATTGCTGTCAATTATGATATTGATTATAATAGCAATTTTATTAAAGAATTCAGATGCAAAAAAATAACCCGCCCTGTGCAAAGGTTGTGGGTTATTTTCCGTAATAACTTGCAAGCCTAGCCGCCTTTAAAGCGGTTGTGCCGGGGGAGTGTTCATGCACTCCCCTTTTATTGTGCCTTTATTATAGCATATTAAACTTAAGGTGTAAATGTTTTTATTTATTTTGTGCTTAGGCATCTAAAAACACGTTTTGTGTTTATTATTTTTAATTAAATAGTGAAAAATGGCTTGTTTATTGGATTATGTACGTGTTGTACTTGTGTGTACGTGTTACTTTCTTCAAAGTACATAGGCCAAAAGCCTTTTATATAGCGGCTTTGGTACGTGTTGTACGTGTTGTACGTGTGTTTTACACACTGGAAGAAATTTGTTTCTCTCGTTTTTTTCTAAGTGTATAAAATACACGTACAACACGTACAACACGTACCAAAGCCGCTATATAAAAGGCTTTTGGCCTATGTACTTTGAAGAAAGTAACACGTACACACAAGTACAACACGTACACACAAAATGTGCGATTAGCGCGCTGTAAATGTTTTTATTTATTTTTGATTTAGGGGTTGACATGCTCCAATTGTTGTAGTACTATTGAAGTTGTCAGGAGGTGTATTATTGAATGATAAAAACCTGAACATTAAAATACCGTCTGAACTCTACAACAAATTAAAGAAAGAGGCTGAGGAGAAAAGTATCTCTCTTGCTTCAATAGTCAGATTAATATGTTCAGAATATTTTAATGCAAAAAAATAAGAAACAGCCCGTCTAATGTCTTGGCGGACAACGGACTGTTTCGGCAACAAGAGCTATGGCCTAGAAAGACCTTTACCCTATGCAAAACTAATTATAGCATGGTGTAAAGCTTCTTTCAAGTACCCAAATAAGAAAGGAGTTTTTTTATTGAGAAAAAAGCAAGGCTTGCTTGCAAGGTGCTTTTAAAAGTTCTTATTGAATTTCTGAAAGGCGTTTATATTACATCGGCTGCAAGGCGGTATAAATACGAGCAGATATTAAAAGAGAAAAAAGTAAAGCCTCAGCGGTGAAATATATGCCTATAAGCTCGCGCAAGCGGTTTATTTGGTTAAGTAAGGGTTTTATATTACTTAATAAATTCAAGACGCACACAGCGCAAAAAAACAGCAAAAACCACCCTAGATTTTAACACTAAAAAGGAGTATAGCGCATGTCTCGATTGTCGCTAGTGCACATACAGAGAAACATATTTTTCTTAAATGAGCTTAACAGAGTAGAATACTGCAAATTCTGTAAGCGCTGTAAAAACAACTGCAAACAGAGCTTCAAAGCAGATATAGTCATCTGCCCAAAGTATATTTCTAAGCGGAGCAAACACCACCGATAAAGGAGCTATTTATATGCCAGTAGTCAACATAGAAAGAAAAGAGTATATACCCGAACCCGAACTAGCGCCGTGTCCATTTTGCGGCAATACAGTTAGTATAAAAGATGTGGAAGCTGTATACGGTGGCGGCCGGGATATGATTGTAAGATGTGATTTATGTCGCGTGGGCTTTCGTCATACTTATGATTGGGCTTATGCTGTTTACAACCACGACAAAGGGCTAGAGTATAAAACATACACCAGAGAACAGGCCCTTGATGAAGTAATAAGGCGCTGGAACAGAAGAACGTACCCACTAAGGCTTACAACAGTTTGAGGGGTGAAAGGAGTGTGCATAAATGCCAAAGAGACGCGCCAACGGTGAGGGTAGCATATACCGCCGAAAAGACGGACTTTGGGCTGCGGCCTACACTGATAACGCCGGAAAGCGTAGAAGCGTTTACGGTAAAGGCCAGCAGTTAGTAAGAGAGAAATTAAAGGCAGCCATTAGAGAATCAGACAAAGGGCTTAACATGGATAAAAGCAAGATACTATTTACTGTGTGGCTGGCTGAGTGGCTTGAAGTATATAAAAAGCCTGTAGTTACTGAGAAAGTATATATGCTTTACTATCAAGACATACACCAGCGCACAATACCTTATTTTCAAAATGTGACCCTTAAAGATTTGAGAGAGGACATGCTACAGAAATTCTTTAACAAACAGGCATTAAAAAGATATGATGGCAAAGAAGGAGAGTTTTACCTAGAGGGCCGCCGCAGAATGTACCTGCTTATTAATGCAGCTCTGGAACGGGCTGTCAGAAATGATATTATTACTAAAAATGTGGCCAAACATGTTGAGTTGCCGAAAAAGAAGAAACCGGAGGTAGAAATGCTAACAGTTGAAGAGCAGAAAAAGCTTGAAAGTGCTGTGCTTGAACATGACAACCCACTCGCGTTTTCTATACTGCTGGCCCTGTATACCGGGCTAAGAATAGGAGAGTTAGCGGCATTAAGGATTAGCGACATTGATTTTGAGGCGGCTACATTAACCGTACAGCGCTCTATAACGCGCCTTTACTCATGCAAAGAGAAAAAGTCAACAAAGTATATTGCAGCCCCTAAGACAGAGAAAAGCAAGCGAGTTATACCTCTGCCGGGGTTTATGCTTGAAATGCTAAGAGACTTTATAAGCGAACGAAACAAGCGCGTTGAGCTTTTGAAAGAGCATTGGGGCGCATATCCTACCCCGGCTTGTGAAAGCCGTATAAAAGATGGTGTTTGGGTTGATGATGGCAGTCTGTTTGTAACTATGTACGGCAGTGTTTTAGATAATACTAATTTTAATAAAATGCTAAAAAAGTGTCTGGAAATGGCAGGTGTTAAAAGAATTTATTTTCATGCTTTGAGACACACGTTTGCTACACGTTGCGTTGAAGCCGGATTTGACATTAAGAGCCTGTCAGAAATATTGGGCCACACAGATGCTAAGGTAACGCTTAATACATACGTACATGCTTTAGACGAGCAAAAAAGAAACAATATGGACAAATTGGGGGGTCTATGGGAGCAAAACGAAGATAAAAAAGAATAGGCGATTGTCTTAATAACTGTCGTAGTAAGGGCGGGTTAGGCTTTTTTGTGGCTAGAAGCCTTGATTTTACAGGGGTTGCGTGAATGTGCCGTTAGCGCATTGATTTGGCGGCGGCTATTATTAATGCCATGGTGAGAGCATTGGTAAATAAGGTGGATATTAACGAGCTGATCAGAAGCGGGAGGTGGAGTATGTGAGTAAATACATTGGAGATATTTTTATATTAGCCGGTCTTATTTCGGTCTGTTTAGGCTGTTTTTTAATTAGCTTAGCGCTGGGGCTTATTGTCAGCGGTATAGGGTTAATTCTATATGGCAGCTTGCTTGAATATAACGCAGCGCTTAAAAATCCCGGCTGTACCGATAAGGAGCGTGAGAAATGATAGTCGAAAATATTTTCAGGCATGGCCGGATATTAAGCCAAGTTAAAACGGACAGAGACTTTTTAAGTACCGATTCTTTAGACGGCTGGCTGGTAGGGGCTACTGCAAGTAATGAGCAAACAGCCATGAAAATATCAGCAGTGGCGGCTTGTGTTGATTTAATAAGCAATTCTATGGCAAAGCTGCCTATAACAGTTATGGATAACAATACAAAGCAGCCTTATGCTAATGCTTTTTCAAGACTTTTAGCTGAACGGCCCAATGAGGCTATGGCGCCGGCGGTTTATAAAAAGCTTATGGAAGTTTACAGATTACTTAAGGGTAACGC
>Ga0131853_10016280_pt1 | contig 13574 bp, 10 predicted proteins | sample TergutLab28metaG_FD_92764 | JGI IMG/M metagenome (GOLD analysis project Ga0131853, IMG submission 92764) | Labiotermes labralis P1 segment gut microbial communities from Petit-Saut dam, French Guiana - Lab288 P1 (version 2) (version 2) | ecosystem: Host-associated > Arthropoda: Insects >... | reverse complement strand
TCCTTTTTTATTTTTTTTTGGGCCTTCCTGTTTTTTTAAACTGAGGGTTCAAAAAAAAACCCCCGGACACCCCCCCCCCAAGCAAGGGGTTTTTTGGTGCCGGTTGGAGGGGGGGGGGGGGGGGGGGCGGAGGACCTAGATTCAACAGGAATGCGGTCAGCATGTTCCATCAAGAGGTGTCTGGAAATAATAAAGTGTGGGGGGGGGGGATGAGGCGGAGGTGGGGTTGGCTGTAATCGTCTGTAGCAGTGAGACGAATGACAGAGGTTGTGTAACTCCAGTTCTTAACCTTCATAAATTAGGTTATGAGAAATGTGCGTGAATTCAGGCTTCCACTGCCGCTTCAATGAGATCCTCGCTCTTCTGGAATGTTACGTTGCGTTGATTGTTAGTTGCCTTATTGGCGTTTCGGGACAACCTATCGGGTCCCATCTTCAAACTTCAAGCAGTCAATTTTTTTTTTTTTGACTGATCGACCTTTGAAATGGACCGATAGTTTGTCTCCTGAAATTTCGGTTACTCAATCCAAGCTGCGTGACATCCCAGAAGACCGTAGATCTTATGAGAAATGTGTATGAAGTTGCAACCAGCGGTATATGCCTATAGGTGGCAAAGGAAGAATATAAACATTAATTCAAGGATCACGAAAACAACATCCTTAATCGGAAGAAAACAAGTTAATGGTGGCTGGAGATATGTTACTATCTATATGGCTCATTAAATATAAGTTGGACGGCTCTTACTGTTGGGATGGCTTTCTAAAAATAACTTTAAAAATCTCCCATTAATTTCAGTATTTATCGGCTTGTCAATAGAGGAGCGCCATTGGAACGTCTGAACTGAACCAAACCTGGTATAGCAGTAGCACGATGACAAGGCGTATTGGGGAGTGGATGTATAGCTCCACACCTACGTAAACTGTGTGGTACTGTACTGTACATCGAGATGAGTGGTTGCCTCTTATCTTTTGGCCGCCTAACTCTCGCAGAAAGAGCCACTTACGCCTGTTGGATAAGAGTCAGTGTGGGTTCCAGTGCTGGTGTGGAGGGGCTGGTGAAAGGAGAAATTCCTTGCCCTTGCCCGGAATCGAATTCCTATTGCACAGCGCATAACCAATCACTTTATTGCGTCAGATATCCCAATATTTGCTTGGAAAATCACGGAATGTCTTGTTAATGGTAGCCGGTAAGTGTTGAGATTACAAACTGCTAACCGCCGATTAAAAGTACGTTTGTTCTTTCGTCCAGTGTAAGAATCTTGAGCCATATCTACGGCATTGTTTTACATACTGCAAAGACTTCGTATCACATGAGCAAATATGCAATAGCTTCAAGGTCACAACCTTTGTTTACTTCCCTTTCGCCTTAAAACTTAAGTGTCGTTTATATGACACGGGAAATAAACTTGTTTATTATATTGCAGCAATATTCTTGAGAATTTCTCTCATGAGTATTGCTTACAAAGGGAATGTGATCAAGGTTGCTAGAAATAAGAAAGCTTTATGGGAAAAAAATGTGATCAAGGATTTTTTTTTTCTTAAGAAAAGAATGGCGTGATGTTCACATGTTATACTGTGAATGTTGCAAGAGACAGCAAGACTATCTCGGATTGCGGCAAGAGTTTCAGCTGTAGGCAGCGGACACTGACTTCTGAGAAAACACTGTATAATCCAATATATAGAATAGCGCAAAGGACTAACTCAGTGGAACATAGTTCATCTTAAGAAGCTGATAGTTTGTTAATTTGACAATAAGTATTCTGCCTTTTATAGAACCTGAAAGTTCATTACCGTTTGCACAAGAGCTCGTCATTGGACCCAACCGGCCTCACAACCTGTTCCTTTGACACCCATTCTATTATTATTCTGTGTCAGCAGGTATTTCTTCCAATTGGCATTTCCTTTCAGGTTTGATTTAAGATTTTCTTTGAATTTATAATGTATCATATGCGTGTCGGTAGCCGGGATAGTGTAGTCGGTATAGCGACTCGCTACGGGCTGGGCGGTTCGGGGATCGAATCTCGGTGGGGCGAGATTTTCCGCAACTGTCCAGACCGGCTTTGAGGCCAAACCAGCCTCCTATACAAGAGGTACCGGGTCTTTCCCGGGAGTAAAACGGCCGGCAAGTGGCATTGACCACCCACCCCATCTAGCGCTGAGGTTAAAGAAAGAATGGAACTCTGCCTCTACTCCCTCTCTAGGCCTTCGTAACCTGTTCTAGGGTGAACTTTACTTTTATCTTTACCATATGCTTGCCACAAATCCAACACGCAGCATATGTTTTGAACAAATAATTGTAGTGTTAAAGGATGAAGATTACAATTCATGAAATCGAGCAGCGTGCTGAAGCTCCAACGCTATATAAATGTATTCGAGAGGTTTCCGCTTCGATTCTCAGCTGGGACTTTGGCTGTCTTGACTGAGGTTTGTCTGGTTTTCCTTAGTCCCTCCTAATAAATGTCAGTATATTACCTTATTTAGACCACGATCGGTTTCTTCCAAATCCTCTCCATATTAACAATCCTGCTACCATGCAATGCTGTAGTCGGCGATGCTGAGAAACGTAAAGTGAACCACTGTAAATGACTACGATTTTCGTTATATAATTGTGTACAAGTTCTTGTTACTGCCTCATTTTCGGACCCAAATTCTCTCCTCGGCACTACCTACTCAGACACTCTGGAGGTCCTAAATTCTGCTGCCAGCTTATCTACACGGGTGACTACTTGGAATTTTCACGTTTTTTGCTTACAGAATTAAAGTGAGAATGTGTGTTCAAATTGTTCGGTGTGACGCAGAGCCACCCCCCCCCCTTTTTTTTTTGACTTAGCAAAGGTGATGTCAAAATGTACGGCCAGGCACTTGTAAATTCAGAGAGCGAAGAACATTTTGGTAATTTTGATAAGGTAATACAAATTGTGGTCCATTTTAAGGTTTGAACTGTTTGATGCAATCCGTGAGAGATGGATGTTTTCAGTAGTCTTTACTGGCTTCTGCTTATCATGCCGTGTGTAACTGATAAAGTAACCGATGTGTCACGGGACCTTACTGCAGCCTTTCTTAGATAAGGGGAGATAGGCCAACCAGAAATGTCTGTAAATGTTATCAATTCTGCACATTGTCGTTTCCAGGAGAGCCTGCAATGAATGAAACTATTATTGTCAAACCAAATGGTCTTCGTGTACTTTCAACTGTATCAGACGCCATGTTTCACAATACCGACCTTTGTATTTTCTGTTAAGGAAGTTTAGTTTATTGTATAAAGGGACATAAAATGTGGTGCGCATGTAGCACGCAAAGAGAAGGAATTACATGTAACTTTTTGATCGGTAGACCTAAGTAGACATTATCTCTTGAGAGACGTAATGGCGTGTGTGGCAGGAAAACGTTCAGAAGAATATTAAGAAGGATGTTGTGGTGTGAAATGGATTGAACATGGGCTGGTGGGGGGGGGGGGGGGGGTGTGGAAAAGGGGAATGCACTGTCTGTTTTCGGAAAAGGGGGAAAAATTATTAGCCGGCTGACTGACTGTCAGCTTCCGCTTCTGCAAGATTTTATTCCCAATACTCTCCAGAGACGCTTACACGTTGGTTATTTTGAGTTAAGTTTTTGTATAGGACTAGTTTTTATTAATTATCATTGAGCTTACGTTTTTAAACGCTAAAGAAAACGTCATGATAATTGCAGCCAAGAACTGTCTCCCGACGTCAAATGTGTGTGTTTGTGTGTGTACGTACGTACATATGTATGTATGTATGTACGTATGCATGTATGTGTGTGTGTGTGTGTGTGTACGTACGTATGTATGTCTGTATGTATGTATGTATGTATATGTATGTGTGTGTATATAATATATATATGTGTGTGTATGTATGTGTGTGTATGTATGTATTGTGTGTGTACGTACGTATGTATGTCTGTATGTGTGTATATATATGTATGTATGTGTATATATATGTGTGTGTGTGCGCGCACACATACGCTATTATGTATGTATGTGTGTGTGTGTGTGCGTGCGCACACACACATACGCTATTATGTATATATGTATGTGTGTATGTATGTATGTATGTATGTGTGTGTGTGTACGTAAGTATGTATGTATATATATGTATGTATGTGTGTACGTATGTATGTATATGTATGTATGTATGCATATATGTATGGGTGTGTATGTATGTATGTGTGTACGTATGCATGTATGTATATGTATGTATGCATATATGTATGTATGTATATATATATAGATGTATGTATATTTATAACTTGAATTTCATCGAAGTTCAGTTCACAAAAACACTCATAAACCCCACTCTGACTCATAACTAATATACCAGATTCCATTTACATAATTGCAGCGTAATTTTTTTGATATTTTAAAGATGGCCTTTATAATAAACTCCGTGACGTCACTTACACTGTTCTTATTCCCATTGTATTATGTAATAATATCAATTAATCTTGTCTCCTCGTTCCTCTATGCTACGCCTTTGTAAGGTTTACAGTATTTTTCTCCAACAGTTGTTGTCACAGGTTCTGGTCGATAGCGAACATAAATCTTTCTTGTTAGCAAAAAGAGCGTGATAATTAATAATATATTGTGCTGTCTGTTAGGGCTGGCTGAAGGCAGAAGCGAACATTTGTATGATGCGTGGCTAAATAATTTCTACGCTAAGAATTCCTTGTCCATTTCTCGTTCCGGAAGATACGTTTCAGCTCGTAAGTGCTTAACCTCAATTCCAAGTGCACGATTAATTTCTACCCCCCTCCCCCCCCCCATGTTTACTGTAGTGCATTCTTTTGCCCTAACAAAACAAATGTTAGTTTTCAAAATATTTTTCTCGTGTATAATTAATAACCTTATATTTAATTTCGTGTGGCCTGAATTTAATTTTTTTTTTTTTGGGGGGGGGGAGAATCTCTTCAGTTAAATTTCTATCGAGTGTGTTTTAAATTGAGTAACCTCATTCCGTGATACTCGAATACATAGCGAATTATTTTGTAAAAGAGGTGCATCCATTTTTTTCTACGTATCTTTGGATTTTGCAGGAAAATTTATCTTGACTCACGCTGTACATTAGTGTCTATCATTTGTACGTCACAAGCCTACAGACTTGCCTACATTTGAGTGCGTTTCTTAGAACTTGAAATTATATTATGTTTACTGTGGTTTCTGGATTTAGATATTGGCGCTAGGGACGACCTTATCTCAAAAGTTCATTTACCCGCCATGATGACATTAGCCTACGTATTGTTGGCAGTTAACATATAAACGTTCTGGGTAACCTAGTTGCATGGCGTTCATACCATCATAAACGCTCCAAGTATTTTATCATTAAAAGATGTGGACTGAGGAATGGAAAACCAAGACCACCCATATAGGCCTATGTGCTTATAATGCAAAGAACACATAATAAGAAAAACACGCTGGAAACTGGTGCATTCATTGTGTGTCTCGCGTGCAGCTAGAAGACGGATTCATTACGCCTCAAGTAGTAGATAGTTAATCTGATGTAGCATCTCCCATAATCGCTCGCTCTCATGACGAAGCCCTGTTGTGAACATATTGCCTAGCATTGCCAGGCACTCAGCTAGGTCATTAGGTCTGCCGAAACACTCACCTTCGCTAAGTTAGGACCTGGTGTATCCGGGCTGGCTGCGGAGCTGGTTTGAGTGGCAACCGGGCTGTAGATATCGTTTCGGCTGTTATTTATATCTTTCCAGTAACCAAATACATATTAGTAGTTTTAAAGGCTTGCGTGTCCTGGAGAATCCATTATTTGGTAAAGCAGTAAAGTCCCCGTTCATGTTATGAAAGCGTATGGGTGCGTGGAGGTATAGCTCTACTCAGTTTTAACCTGGGCTTTGTATGTAATTGTATGGTTAGCCTCGCCCCGTCTACGTTACCCCCTGGGAAAGAAAACGCGTTGCCATTTGGATAGGAGGTAGGGTGAACCCAGAGCCAGCCTGGACTCATTACAGATGAGAAATAATGCTTTCCCTTGCTGGAAATCGAACCACGATTCCTTGGTTGTCCAGCCCGTAAACTAGTTACTATGTAGATTGCTCTGCCCCCGTTCCTTGTATTATTTATCGCCGTACTGAGCACTTGGGCCACATCTTCGGTCTATATGCATGCAAGATTTCTGCTCAACGGCGAACATTCCGACGACAGAAAATACGCCCAGTATTATTGTATCCTTCGGAATAACCCATAAGATGAGACCGGTAGGATATGTAACAGGCAGCGGATTGATAATATATGGCTTATGCTAACAACATATTAACCTTTTGGCGCCGGAATCATTTTTTTTAAATTTTAGCACATCCTGTATATAAAATGTGAATAATACAGGAACCAAATACGTTAGAATTATGAAACGAACTGCATTTTGAAGAGAAAAAAACGGAGAGTATATACCGTGTTTAAAATATTCAATAACTATATTTGTTGAATAAATATATAAAATGCAAATTTAGAGGTTAGCGGTGCGGTACGACCACTATAGTTGACATTAGGCGTCTAAAGGTTAATTAAGAACTAAAGGAAAAAGACCAATAAGGAAGCCTGGGCGTAGATGGAAGACAATATTAAAATGGCTCTTTAAAAAAGTAGGAGGGGCTTTAATGATTTTCACTGATTTTTAATTTATAATTGCTGCCCTGTATCAGCACGAGATGTCACAGCTTCGTTAGCAAGCAATGCCGCACGAAATGCGCCTCATTCTCTTCATACGTGCTGGGAGAAATGTTTGTCTGCCGTCTAGACTGCACACTAGCAGTATTCAGGTAGACGTGGGCAGCTGGAGGTCGCGTGAGTGGTCCGGGGGCTGTGCCAGACACCACAACTCAGCTTAGATCAAGAAGTACTGAGGCTGCAGAAAAAAAAAGAGAATTCCTCCACTAATTGTAAGTTACTTCGGATAATCAGATTTTAAGAAGTGGTCCTTCGCCGAAAAATCTCTTCAGCCTTAAAAGTATTTGTAAGAAAATGACACTTCCGTTATAAGGCAAATAGTATTGGGGTGATCAAGTCAATGATGGACGGTGAGAACTATCGATTAGAACTGCATACTAAACTCCAGTCGGGAAATCCGAAAACCACAGGCTGGTTTGGAGACCTGGACACCGAATAAACGTCGTTAGCTAAACTATCTCTATACAGGCCTGGAGAGGCCCTTAAGGCTCCAGAAGGTTGAGGCTCCCAGGAATTTTATGTAATCGGCACAGGAAGGTGGCCAGGTTATTGGCGCTAAACCCCGGCCGCCTTTCTCCCCCCCCCCTCCCCCCCCACGAGCTATCCCTGGAACTCATTTGTGTTAGAGGCTGAGTCGACCTCAGGTCCATAGTGCGGCCGGAAGAATTAATTTAATGAAAAATATCAGTGACCCCATCGGGAATCGAACCGTCGAACTACCGGCTTGTAGCGCAGTGCCTCAACGAACGGCACCACCGCGTACCCCAAACATCGAGTTAGTTGCTCAAATTTATGCACTTCTTCTCTTTTCTGTTTTGTTAGGTATTACTGTTGAAGTACATTTGTATGTGCAGATAATATACAAGAAGAATATCCGTTTACACAAGTTGACGCATTAGTTGCACGTGTTGTCTGTTAGTATAGGTGGATCGGGACGTTTCTGTAATCGAACTTTCGAATGCTATGGAATATACAGTGATATTAAACTGGCCAATAGAGAACCGGGGTTAGAATTGGGTTCAGCTACTGTAGCAGGGCCCAGACTCCTGTGAACGCGGAGGTCTAATGACACTTCGGATTCCGCGAAACGGGAAACTAATTTAGCGACTATGTTTTTTGGGCGCTTTCGCAAATTTGCGAAAGGCAACTATTAGCTGCAGGTCCGTCCGTCTTTCCGTCCGCATGCAACAACTCGGTTTCGAATAGAAGGATTTTCGTGATTTTATATTGGAGACTTACTCAAATCTGCCGAGAAAATTCAAGTTCGGCTAAAATCGGACAAAAATGTGAGGCTCTTTATTTAAAAAAGAACTCGGCTTCATGAAGTAAGCCTAGTAAAAGGTGTAGTAAGATATGTTATGTTAGGAATCAGGAAAGAAAATGCAATGTGGGAGGTCATTGTGCAGTTCAAACGAATCGACAGTCATGTGGATGGGCATTTTTTTTGACAAATCACGCCATGAAGGCGTGTGTGCGAATGGAGGTTTAGCTCCTGACATTCATACACAACCTTGGTACAAGATGTTTTATGTTCTGGCCTCTTTAACTCGGCTATCGATTTAATAAATACGTGGCTGCATGGTCCTCCTAGTAGGTTCCCGATTTGGAGGAAAAATTTGTAGTGTTTGAAGACTTGCATTGGAAAAAATGTGGAAGGAGATGGTTATAACATAATGAAGGTACTGTTCCAGCATTTGCCTGGAGGTGCTGAACAGAACAACGTAAATCCTCATGTTGGCCCATGTCCTGTCATCTCCCGGTACAAGACAAAACATTGTTACTCCTTCGGCCAACTCTGGGTAAATGACCGACTTGATGCACAATTACATTATATAATACGTTTATTATTATAATTCTCTACATGTTTCGAGGAACTCTGTGCTCATCATCAGGTGTTCAGGTGCAACCTGCACACCGGACGGTCACTTGCAGAGAATACTATACCAGATGCTGTATTAATACAATTCGACCTCCTGATGATGAGCACAGTGTTGCTCGAAACATGTAGAGGATTATAATAATAAACGTTTTATATAACGTAATTGTGCATCAAGTTGGTCATTTGCCCAGAGTTGTACCAGAATGCACGGTCAGCAAAATATAAAATTTTCCTTAGGTCAAGTTGCTGGGGATTTTGTTTCAAGAAGCATAGGATTCCTGAAATCAGAGGACACGGTCGGGGAGTCGAGTCGCGTTTCACCACGTTGCTTTCTGCAGGGAAACTGACGTCTTTTGATAGGTGCGTATATCATAAATATGCATGAAAAAGCTGGAACTCGGATGTAACTTTTCTCGGATAAAGTAGAACAAAATAGATTCGGCTTGTAATAAAATTACCAAAGTGATCGAAGTCAGATACCTTGCATAAGCTGTAACGACTGTCACACGAATCAGGTGCAGCATAATTCACTATGATGTCATTTTTAGTGCTAGTTTGAGTTTATGTCAAACCCTGCTAACTATGCCGGCAGTTGCTTATAATTCGTTTATTTTAGTACCGATAGTGCTATTACCTGTGCCAACTAAATCTGCCGCGATTCAGAGCACGAAGATTGAAGGCCCCAACTATACCTCTTCTTTCTTCCATGTCGACGTGGCAACGCTTCTCTAAAAGGTCCGCACCGTGCCAGTCACCGCCCACAATGCCCTCTTGCCAACACAAAAGACACACAGAAAGTTGTTTGGCTTATGGTATGTTTACGTGACGTTACCGGTTAAAGGAGGCTGGAGGCACACAGTCTGACAAATGTTGTGGGCTGTGTCCCTTCCTGTTTGCAAACAACATGCTCGACAGACGTACTTGCAAACATTCTTCCTACCCTTCAGTGACATGTGCTGACGTGACTTCTGTTTGTGTTGTAATGTTTGTAATATCACTACTAGCTTATTCTATATCCCTGTCTCTCACTTTGGCTTGCTTGCGCGCCTATCGCTGCAAATTTGTCTAACTATGGCTATACAACAAGTCAATCAGCATGACCATTCTTAATACGTGACACTCAACAACGAGTAGACTCGTTCTATAATAACTGGCTAGTAGCTTGAAGATGTGCTTTCAGGATGACCGTGAAAATAAATGAGGAAAAAGGAACGAACAAAGAAACCTTGTCCAGAAAAAAAAGTAAAGAGATTGTATATTCCCACAGCATAGAGACTGTACCAGTCAGAAACCCCTGTTGTTGAATGGCGAGCTAAGGAACGTGGATGGGCGCCATGTTTATCTAACCTTGACGCTGACGAAATACTTCAAGTACCTAACGCAGTAATATCACCGCTGATTATTGACCAGATATGACCAAATCTGCCTGCTGTTGCTATGATACGGTTTTCTGTGTTATCGTTGCGCTGAAAATGTTGAAGGTTTATTTTTGCTTCGCTATTCATTAATTCAGTAATTTGTCCAAGTGTCAGCCCATAGTGTCTTTACTCCTTCATTAATTTATTGTTTGCTGTTTACTTATTTAGAATGAGATGGGCAGGGCATGTGGCACGTATTGGAGACAGGAGAGATGTATACATGGTTCTGGTGGAGAGACCTGAAGGAGAGAGACCACTTGGAAGACCTAGGCGTAGATGGGAGGATAATACGAATATTGATCTTTAGAAAGTGGGATGTGAAGGCGTAGACTGGATTTATCTGGTTCAGAATAGGGACAGGTGACGGGCTGTTGTGAGTGCGGCGATGAAACTGCGGGTTTTTTTTTAACATGCGGGGAATTTCTTGAATAGGTGGTGACCTGTTCGCTTCTCAGGAAGGGTTCTTTTCATTAATTTAGTTGTTAACTTATTTATCCTTTTATTTATTCATTGTACGATTTATTTGTTTTATAAAGTTCGTACACCAACAAATGCACTCTTTATTAAACTTGACAAAGTTGCGAAATATACGTTAAAACTCACTTCTACATGTTTCGGTCTACGACCATCATCAGGGAGCCTTCACTAGAGCCTAACTAAAGATTCAGTAAAAACTACGTCGTTATATGTTATGCGGTGTTGTGGCACTGCCACACCACCGCATAACATATAACGACGTAGTTTTTACCGAATTTTAAACTAAATATAACTTTAGCTAGGTTCTATTGAAGGCTCCCTGATTTTGAGCTGTGCCATCCCCGTTGTGTGTTTAAACTATAAGGTGAGGTAAATTCAGTCAAAAACACAACTATGAATGTATGGCTAAATGATGGTGTTTATTAGCGATAGAAAACTACATGTTTCGGCCTATAGCGGCCATCATCAGGTTTTGACAACTTTCTTGCTATAATAGCTATATATAATATGCATAAACCGCGTGTCGGCGTTGAGATCTCATCATCATTTACGTACGTTTGTTAAGCTAAGTTTGGTGGGATGTCTGTTGCGTGAATGGATTTATAGGTAGCGGGTGTGGATCCTGTCGGTTAGTTAGGTGTGTGGTTGGGAGGAAACTGTGATTGCAGGTGTGGTATCTACTACAAAACTACTTCCATGTAAGTGCTATTTACCCGCTACCATAGATTAATAAAAACAGAGGCACGCACCACAAAAGTTTACCCATTTCTACATTTCACACACTTGTTCTGTCTCCCATAGAAAACCAAATGGGCCAAGCCTACGCACACATAGGAAAACCCTGGAGGCAGAAAAAACCCCCCGCCGGGAACAAGAAGTTCCGAAGGTTAAGGAGAAGATGTCAGACTAACCAATCCCGCGAAAACCACCACCCCCCCCCCTCATTTTTCCAACCTAGAGCCTTAAAATATACCACACCTGCAATCACAGTTTCCTCCCAACCCTACACTTAACTAACCGACAGGATTGACACCCGCTACCTATAAATTCATTCACGCAATAGACATTCCACCAAAATTAGCTTAACAAACGCACGTAAGTGATGACGAGATGTCAACATCGACACGCGGTTCATGCATATTATATATAACTCTTATAACAAGAAAGTTGTCAAAACCTGATGATGGCCGTTATAGGCCGAAACATGTAGTTTTCTGATGCTAATAAATACTATCATTTAGCCATATATTCATAGTTGTGTTTTTGACTGAATTTACCTCACCTTAAAGTCTCCCTGATGATGGTCGTAGACCGAAACATGTAGGAGCAAGTCAAAGTGAGTTTTAATGTAAATTTTAAAACTTTGTCAAGTGTAATAAAGAGTGCATTTGTTGGTGTATGAATTTTATAGATATCAGAATGCACGGTACAACCATTTAAAAAAATGTTTTATTTATTACTTAATTGAGTAGATGATTTAATATTAGTTAGAAGCCTCGTGCTCGGTTTTCGATTCGGTTTGTATCGAATCAGTTTTTGTCGAGTCTCATAGCTGTTCTTCTTCCAGGCGCGATTTTATCAGAAGCTCTTCTGCTTTGAATCGCATCTCTTTACTTCGGCTGCGTTGCGTCGTGTTGCTTTTGTTGCGCCATGCCGCGCTGCTTTTGCTGAGTCGCATCGTGTCGCGTAGCTAATTTCACAAGTGGCGTTATAGTGGCCACGTGTCTGCCCTGTCTAATGACTGTATAAACCAATTGACATACTGTATTTTCGTAATGCTTCTTACCATTTAAGGCTTCTCTTATTCCGGTCTCCTACCATCACTATCATCAACATCGATTGTGCCGAATATCAGATACGTGTAAGCTACACTAGCGGTAATTTTGACGTTCATAGGGCCGTGCATCGTAATGTATTTCTATAGTAAAACCAACCAGATGCACCATTGTCTCAAATTTATTTTATTTTGGAATAACTCTGCATGTTTCGGACGGTCTTTCCGTCCATCATCAGGAGTTCACGACTTTACGTACAGTAACAGGCATATGTCAAACAGATACTGCTACTGCTTGCTAGCAAGCAAACAGCAGTATCTGTTTGACATATGCCTGTTACTGTATGTACAGTCGTGAACTCCTGACCGTCTGAAACATGTAGAGTTATTAAAAAATGAAATAAATTTGAGACATTTGAGCATCTGGTTGGTTTTACTATAGAAATAGACTAGCGGCACTGATCCTTATACGCTACTTTTAGTGGAACTTCGAAACATATCCCAACATCGTTTGCAAATTTTTTTGTACAAGGGAAAAAATGATTATGGCTGCCCTCGAATTGGTTTCAATAATTCAGGCTGCTTATTACAAACGGTCGTTTGAAATTTTGCAGAGCGGTGGATATGAAACATGCTTAAGGGTTTTATACAGACGTGGCGACGGTACGAAACTTTGACGTCACATCGAGCAGGTTGTGACGTTGTTGGAAGTTGGAGTTGCGAGTGGAAATTTTGAGCATGAATGGATGCCTAAGCTCTGAAATTTATTACGGAGTTACTGTTATGCTGACCATGCAGGCTAAAATATTTTAAAGTAATTAGGTGTCAGAATTTCTTCAGATGATGCCCTGTTTTACGTGTATCATCCCCATTTGAGTGCGGCTGAAATTTAGCCATGAAGCTATTAACGGGATGTGAATTAGAATTTTACTTAGGCTTACACCAGGGTTGTTCACCTCAGGGACAATACAGTGATAGATATGCCCGCGTGCTACTTGTCAGACTGACGTAAAACTTGCGACATAAAGTAGGCCAATTCCTTTTTTCATAAAGTTTCGCCATTATATTGCTCATCTGACCTCGGCATCTTACTTAGCAATTCAGCGAGTGTCTTGATATTTCTTTCATTCTAGTGCAACCTGTAGGCTGTAATAAATATACTGTCCATCTTTCATTTAAAATACCAAGAAATGCACCTTGTCTTTAAAATATTGTAAAACCTTATTTGGTTAAAACACTTTAAAAACGTTCATAGGTCTCCAACATGTTTCGGTTGCTATTTTTCAACCATCATCAGGGAGCCTCAAAGTTCTGCTAAAGTTACTTATGTG